>MAAC01018509.1_pt1 | contig 13813 bp, 10 predicted proteins | sample 1115981 | NCBI WGS metagenome assembly MAAC01 (sample SAMN04961126, study PRJNA320927) | seawater metagenome | isolation source: sample BD02T64 sea water enriched with oil for 64 days | place: USA:Gulf of Mexico | collected 2013-07-27 | reverse complement strand
TTAGATCCAAACAGGTCTATGGATGAAGTAAAATTAAGTATTATTCGTCTTATTGCTAAGTTACCTACTATGGCGGCTTGGTCTTACAAAAATGAAAAAGGACATCCTTTAACGTATCCGAATAACAAACTGGATTACGTGGATAATTTCTTACATATGATGTTCGCATTACCAACCGATGACTATAAAGTGGATCCGGTTGTTTCTAAGGCATTGAACAAATTATTGATTTTACATGCTGATCATGAGCAAAACTGTTCTGCCTCTACGGTACGTCTAGTGGGTTCATCTCATGCAAGTTTATATGTTTCTATTTCGGCTGGTATCAATGCACTTTGGGGGCCACTTCATGGAGGTGCTAACCAAGCGGTTATTGAAATGTTGGAAGAGATAAAAGCAGACGGTGGAGATACCGAGAAATTTATTGCGAAAGCAAAAGACAAAGAAGATCCATTTAGATTAATGGGCTTTGGACATCGAGTTTACAAAAACTTTGATCCTAGAGCAACAATCTTAAAGTCTGCTGCGGATGATGTTCTCAAAGCTATGGGTGTGGAAGATCCTATTCTGGATATTGCCAGAAAATTAGAGAAACACGCATTAGAAGATGAATATTTTGTGAAACGTAAATTATATCCAAACGTAGATTTCTACTCGGGTATTATTTATAGAGCATTAGGTATTCCAACGGAAATGTTTACGGTAATGTTTGCATTAGGTCGTTTACCAGGATGGATTGCGCAATGGTTAGAAAACAGACAAAACAACGAACCAATTGGTCGTCCTCGTCAAATTTATACTGGAGAAAAATCAAGAGATTACGTTCCTATGGAGAACAGATAGTTTTCTATTAATAAATTGAAAAGCCGCTTTTAGTAAAAGCGGCTTTTTTTTGTGAAAAATTTCGGGTGCTTTTAGATTTTTATTTGGTAATTATATAGGATGCACTATATTTCAAAAATGGAAGTATACGCGTAAAACGGATTGCTTTTAGGCGTATGAAATTGTAATAAAATGGAATAGAAATGAATAATTTGAATAGGGCTAAAGTTGAGGCTCCAGCTAATGCATATGCCCCCTTTACCTGTCAATATACACCACAAATCCCGGAACTGCTTTTACGACTTAATTGTACTATATCAATTTCAACCTATCAAGCGGGAAAATTAATTTTTTTGTCCCCTAAAGATGAAAATTCTTTGGTTCAACTGCCTCGCCACTTTGATAAACTTATGGGGATTGCCTATGATGCGGAGAATGATAAATTGGCGTTGGCCTGTAAGGAGGAAATCCTAATCCTTGCGAATTCAAAGCAATTAGCGGAGCATTATCCGAAAGCACCTAATACCTATGATTCCATGTATATGCCTAGGGTTACCTATCATACGGGAGCCTTGGATATTCATGATTTACATTTTGGTAACACTGGTGAGTTGTTCGGGGTTAATACCTTATTCTCGAATATTGTGAAATTTGATAGTAACTATAACTTCACTCCATATTGGACCCCTCCGTTTATTGATAAATTGGTTTCTGAGGATCGGTGTCATTTAAATGGAATGGCTTTTAAAGAGGGGAAACCTAAATATGTGACAGCTTTTAACCAGGGGAATGTCATGCAAAGTTGGCGTGAGAATATTACAAAAACCGGGGTTGTTATGGATATTGAGTCCAATGAGGTGATTTTGGATGGGTTGGCTATGCCACATTCTCCCCGAATTTTTGGGGATGATTTATTTGTTTTGTTATCCGCCACTGGAGAATTAGTTAAGGTGGATGTGAATACAGGGAAGTATGATGTAGTTATTAAAGTAGATGGATTTGTGAGAGGAATGTCTTTACATAAAGATTACCTATTTATTGGGCTATCGAAATTGCGTCAAAATTCCTCCACTTTTGGCAAATTAGACTTTGCCAAAACAGCGAATCAGGCGGGGATCTTGGTGGTTCATTTACCTACTGGGAGTATTGCAGGTAAAATTACTTATTTGTCATCTCTAGATGAAATATACGATGTTCATATTTTACCTGAGACTATTAGGCCAAACATTTTAAACACGAGGAATAATGATTATACCTCTGGGATAATGACGCCTGAAGCCACTTTTTGGGCAAACACCACAGTGTAAAATAAAATTAACCAAGTACTAAATTATTAATCATAACACAATGAAAAAAAATCAATACGCGCGAAAGAAGAGGCAATTAAAATGGTTAGCTAAACGGCTAAATATTTTGATAGAGAAGGGAGCATCCCGGACCTCTAGGGAAGTGAATAAAATGGTGCTTAAAATCAAGTTATTACTAGGCGAATTAGCGGGGGCATTTTCTAAATTTGAATTAAAAAGTGTTCTTGGAGGCCTTGCCATCGGTTTGGGCGTTTTTTATTCTGGGGAAACTACCGCCCAATCATTTCGACCTCCAGTTCTAAACCCATTTGGATTGGTTTCTACTTTTGAATATGCCATGCCCGCATTTGCGGATTTGGATGGTGATGGTGATTTGGACCTATTGGTCGGAGAGTATTATGGATCTATGCAGTATTTTGAGAATACGGGTACAAGCAGCTCTCCTAATTTTGCGTCTCCAAGTCGTAATCCTTTTGGGATTGTATCCACTAGTTATTTAGCGTATCCAAATTTTGCGGATATGGATAATGATGGAGATCTGGATTTATTTGTAGGTGAAGTATTTGGAGGCATGAAGTACTTTGAAAATAAGGGATCTAGTACTTCGCCCCAATTCATCGCTCCCGTAATGAATCCCTTTGGGCTTTCTTCGACTTTGGGTTTTGCAGTTCCCGTTGCATGTGATTTGGACGGTGATGGAGATTTGGATTTATTAGTCGGAGAAACTTATGGCGTATTGCAATATTTTGAAAATACGGGTTCTGTTTCTAGTCCAGTTTTTGCTGCACCTGTTCAAAATCCTTTTGGTTTAACCTCGGGTTCTTATATTTCTGCTGCAACGGTGTCGGATATCGATAACGATGGAGATTTGGATGTGATAGTTGGCGAGGCATACGGGGCCTTACAGTATTTTGAGAATACAGGAAGTGTAACTACTCCGTATTTTGCAATCAAGGATAAGAATCCTTTTGGGTTACAATCGGCTGTAGAACTTGCATCCCCCGTTTTTGTGGATTTAGATGCAGATGGTGACGTTGACCTGCTTGTAGGTGAATATTATGGCGGGATGCAATTTTTTAAGAATGATCTGATTAATGGTGTTTCTAATGTATCTATGGATGTTGAAGTAGGTTTGTTCCCGAACCCTGTAGTAGATGTACTTAATATAGAAATTACAGGCCAAATTGAAATGGTAGAAATATTTAACCTTTTAGGACAATCTATGGGGCAATATAAAAAACCGGGGAATAAAATTGATATATCTAATTTAAGTTCGGGTATGTACACGGTTAAAATAGAATTATCTAATGGGCAGTTTTCCATACAGAAATTTAAAATGCAATAAACAAAAAAGGCCGCTTTCAATTGAAAGCGGCCATGTTTTAGTGCCTTTGTTTTTTTTAAGATGAGTCCTATAATACAATAAATGAACGTGTAAAGGATTTGCCATCGATGGAAACTTTGGTGAAATAAGACCCTTGCGGCAATACGCTTGTACTAAAGGAAACACTTTCATTTTTCAGGTCAGAAAGTGACAGAACCTTTTTTCCAATGGAGGAATATATTTCCACTTTGTCTGGAATGTTTGTAGTTATCCAACTTATGGTTACTAGATCATTTGTGGGGTTGGGGTATACTTTAATTGGGTTTACCTCCTTGGGGATGCTACCGGTACTCAAAACGGTATGATCAATATTTGCCAGAGTATATTCTCCCTTTAAAATTTTGGAAAGCTCCATTCTCCCGAATTGGTTATTTGAACTTCCTAGAATGTTTTTCGTATAATAGGGATATTCTGCCCAATTCACATTGGCGTTAGGACGATATAATAACACTAAACTATCCTCCGTTACATTGACCAGCAAAGAATCTAAATATCCGTTACTTGCTCTACCATCGTATAAGAAATCAGCGGAGGCGTCAAAGGTATCCGTCCAGATTCCATCCACTTTCCAATACCGATAATTAGATAGCCTATATGCTTGGGTATTCCAATCCAATTGGGGTTCAGGAGCACTCCAATGGTGTTCAATTTTCACCAAAGTAGAATCATTAATTGTCAGTACATTTAGATTCCACATGGCATTAGAAAATGAGATCCTTCCAGTGGTTTTGATAATCTTAGTGTCATCTGTCGTTGCGTAACAAAGTTTGTTATTCCCATTCAGTGAAATGAAAGTAGGGTTTAGGACGGAGGTAATATTTACGATAGAAGTGTTGGGTCCAACCCCAATAATTTGTGTTTCCTTGTTGAATTGGGAATCGTAAATATCTATTTCGATTGGGGTATCTGAAAATTGCGCAGGGGCATGGTTTAAACTTTGGTTCACCGTTAACTGGATCTCATATTGCCCTGTGGTTGGAGTAACCTGGATGGAATCAATTTTGTAGTCGGGAAACCCGCCATTAAAAACCCACCCATCAAAAAAACCAATTACAGCTGTGGTTGAATTTGCTTGTAAATAGTCTCGAAATTGCAAACTCGTCATATTGTTAAAGGCATGTGAGTTTAGGAATCCAGTAATGGCTGGTCCAAAATTATTTTCACCCAAAAGCATCCTTAAGTTTTGAGCCACCAAAGCCCCTTTTTTATATACATGATCTCCATAGGTAAGATCATGAGGAACCCCCGAAATGGCGAGGTACCCCCCTTCGTTTATGTGTGCTTTTTTAAGAATATTAAATAATATGGATTTCACCTCTGGTTTAGCCATTTCCCATCCATACACATGCTCTAGGAAATAATTCGCACTAAAACTGGCCATTCCTTCATTCAGCCACATATCTTGTGGAGTAAGTGTAGTGACATAATTTCCCCACCATTGATGAGCGAGTTCATGTGCCATTAATGTTTCACTGTTTAAAGTCCCATCCACCGTGTTGTTGGGATACGTAATATTACTTGCATGTTCCATTGCGCCAGATGAAAAATTTACAACCGTATATCCAATTTTGTTAAACGGATAAGGTCCATACAATCCTTCAAATGCATTCATGGCATTTTTTAAATTGGCAAAAGAAGCCTTCAGTTTGGTGGTATCGGATGACTTGGCATATAACTCAATAGGAATGTTCGCTTGAATACCAGAATAGGTATCATGTACAATGGTATAGTAGTTTACAGCAAACATCGCTAAATAAGTCGGTATAGGTTCGTCCATTTTCCAATTCCATTCTACTTTATTGTTGGGTAGGGAATTACTCGCAATAAGCTCCCCCATACTGGTTGCGTAATGACTATCATCCGTGATGATAAACATGTTGTAGGTAGACCTTTCCTTAAAATTGTCAAAACAAGGAAACCAATAGCGCCCAATATTGTGCGGATTATCTTCAAAGCCAACGCCCAAATTAAAGGCATAATTGGTACCGAAGTAAACCCCTCCCCAACCGGAAGGATCCTTTCGTGTTACCCCATGATAATACACTTTAACCGAAAGTGTATCTGTGGTCGAATAGTTGTTTCCCAAGTTTACCGAAACCAAGGTGTCATTATAGGAATAGGTTAAACTAGTACTGTTTAACGTAATGGAATCAATGGTAAAACGCAATAAGTCCAAGCTCAATTTAGAAACATTTGATTGCAATGGGACACATTTTATTTGGGTATACCCACTAAGAGTTTTGCCGCTAAAGTCCGTAATGTCTAAATGAATTTCATAATCCAAAACATCTATAGTGTCACTCCTTAGATTCTCTGCATTTGGATATACTCCTACTTGAGCTAGACAAATACTTGAAAAGAGTACTAGAGTAATTAGTGATAGTATGGATTTTATTTTTTTCATCTTATAGAGTGTTAGCGGTTCTTTGTCTACTAGATTCAAACATGATGATGGCACCAGCTACAGAAACGTTTAACGAGTTGATTGTTCCTTTCATTGGGATTTGAGTAATACTTTCCGATAGTTTCAAAATGCCACCCGAAATTCCTTCATCTTCTCCTCCCATTACAATAACAGTAGGGATGGTCATGTCGGGATCGTAGATGGTATCCTCTCCTTTTTCAGAACAGGATATAACTTGTAATCCCGCATCTTTTAAATATTTTAGGGTATTGACCAAACTAGAAACTTTACATACCGGAATTTTAAGTAATGCACCTACGGATGTTTTTACCGCATCTGCATTTATGGGAGATCCTCCTTTTTGAGGAATTATGATACCATGTACCCCGGCACATTCTGCCGTTCTGGCCAAAGCGCCAAAGTTTCTGACATCCGTAACACCATCTAAAGCTAAAAATAAAGGCGATTTACCTTGTTCATATAGAAGAGGTAAAAGTTTATCTATGTCTTGAAATTCAATGGGCGAAGTGAACGCAATAATACCCTGATGGTTCTTCATGGTAATACGATTTAGCTTCTCTTTTGGAACTTCTTGAACAAATATTCCATTTTCTTTAGCCAACTTTCGGACTTGAACGTAATCCGGTTTACGTTCATCACGTGATACCATGATTTTGTCAATGTCTTTATGTTCTAGCAATGCTTCCTCTATGGGATGTAAACCGAAAATAATATTGGTGTGTTTTTGTGCCATGTTTAAAATTCTAATGATGTGACTTTAGCTTGTCGCCAAGAGTCAATTGCTCTGTACCACGGGTTTTTGTAAACCGTAGAACGTTGCAGTACGTAATCGTTATTTGTAAACGGGTTGTTTACCTTGGTGAAATTAAATGTGAGTGATTTGTAATTACTTTGTTCTCCATAAGTCCAGCTTTCCCCCGTTAGGGATCTGTAAACTAGACTAGGAGGTCCGAAAACAATAAAAATTATTCCTCGATCTGTTTTCCATCCTTCTTTAAAAGAACTGTAATAGTAATTGGCTGATTCAACGCGATTATAAAATCCTTTCACCAACTTTTTTGCTTTTTCTTCATCGCTAGTGGTACTGAGCCAAAATTGATCTACGGCCTTTTTATGGTCTTGATATTTTTTCATTTTTCCATATTCCTTACGTGAGGTAAGGAATCGAAGGGGCGCTAACATTTCTTCGGTGGTATTTACTTCCGGAAAATCATCGGAGTATTGGAACAAGCTAAGACCAGAATGTCGTTGATCATTATTTACCGCAAAATGAAAGATACCTGGCGAATCGGATTGAAAATGAATGGTGTCGTTTTCTAACTTGACTTCAAGATCTATATAATCATCAAAATCAAATGGATTGGGAGATTCTAAAGAAAAAGGAGGTGGAGATACCGGGAATAGGGTGGGGTAGTTTTTCCCTTTTACGGTAACGCCAGGTTGTTTTGTATAAATAATGGCTAGTTTTTCACTTTTATAGAAATAGTTTCGGAAAAGCATAGCGTTGTTTTCTTTTAAAATAACTTTAAAATACTGACGGCTAGTCACATCGGTTTTGTTGATATTTAGAAAGCTGATTGTTTTGGAATTATTATTCAAATCGGTGGCCGTAATTTTCAGGATGTAATTTGCCCCTTGATTAATTTGTATGGTAAATAAACCTTGTAGTTGTTTTAAACCAGCACTAGCGGTAGTATCAATTTTTACAAAACTAGAGCTATCAGAAACTTGATTGGAAGAATAATCCTGATAAAGATGCCATGAAATACGAACTTGGGCATTTAGGTTTCCTTGTTCGTTATTGGTTTTGTAGGTGAGCGATCGGTTTTCAAACATGTAATGAATTTCCGACTTGTCATTACTTACATGATATACTTTGTATTGGGGTTGGTGAATGTCGCTATTACTAGAATACATTTCTTTGAAATCAGTCTCACTTAACGAAACCCCACTTTTACAACTCGAGAGAATAGAAATACTAACGATGTACAGAACAAAAGATGTTAGTTTGAATATATTATTCATGCGTATGGTTGTCTATTTCAGAATTATTTGCTTGTTCAATAAGTTGGGAAGATAATGACTTATTGGCTTTTGCTCCAAGGATTTTTAATTTGTTCACCCTATTTATTAAATTTCCTTTTCCGGTATGCAGTTTATTAAATGCACCGTTAAAACTACTTTGTGTGGCCTCCAAATTCTTTTCAATCTTCTGCATTTCATCTATAAAACCAACAAATTTATCATGCAATGCCCCCCCCTCTTTAGCGATTTCTAAAACATGCTTGGTTTGTTTTTCATGTTTCCAAAGGGATGCAATTGTTCTTAGAGTGGCCAACAATGTGGTAGGACTGACAATAATAATATTGCGATCCCATCCGTAATGAAATAACTCTGTATCTTCTCTTAATGCAATGCTAAAGGAAGCTTCAATTGGGATAAAAAGTAGTGTGAATTCGGGGGAGTTTAATTGAGCTGTTTCGTAATACCGTTTTTCACTGAGTTCTTTAATATGAGATTTTAAGGAGTTTAAATGAAGTTTTAAATGGTGTGCAGCATCTAATTCATTTTTGGCATTCACTAATCGTTCATATGCAATTAAAGATACTTTTGAATCTACAATGATGTGTTTGTTATCCGGTAGGAAAATCACGGCATCCGGAATTCTTAAACTCCCATCGGATGTTTTAATATGTTCTTGGGTATGGAACTCAATACCTTTTACTAAACCAGAGCGTTCCAATACTTTTTCTAAGATAACCTCTCCCCAATTACCATGTTGTTTGTTATTCCCTTTTAGCGCATTGGTGAGGTTAGTTGCATCATCACTCAGTTTGGTATTTAATTCAACCAGTTTCGCAATTTCGGTTTTTAACGAAGCTTTGTCTTTGGCTTCCGTCAAGTTTTGATCATTAATTTCTCGTTTAAAATCGGTCATTTTTTCCCGTAAGGGATCCAATAGATCTTTTAATGAACGCTGACTAACCTCTTGAAAGGTTTGAGAATTCTTTTGGAATATTTTGTTGGCCATCAACTCAAATTCTTCCTTCAAGTTGGTTTGGATTTGATGAGACTCTTTTAGCTGAATGGATAACAAGTCGTTGGTGGCAAATAGTTTTCCGTTTTCTGAAATGAGCTCTTGTAACTCTTTTATCTGTTGATCTCTTTGGTGCGTTATTTGAAAAATTTGGTCCCGAAGGGCCATCGTTTCACCTTCTTTTTTCGCTTGATCCATTTCGAGTTTTCGGATGGCTATACCATTTGCTGGCGTATGGGATTCAATACGACCAGAATTCGCCCCTTTTTTTAGGAATTGGAAATACAATAGGGTAAGAATACTTCCTATCGTGAAACCAATAAATATCTGTAATACATCTAAATCCATCCGTGTAAAGCAAAGGTAGCCCTTAAAAGAGATTTACAAACCCAAAATGAATTTTACCCGTTCTAAAATTAATAGGATTCCCCTGCTGTGTTCCGATCGCATAATTCAACGAAAACATCCCCGCCTGGGTGCCAAAAGTGATTCCTGCGCCAAAACCGTGAGGGGTATCGGTGACAAAACGGGTAATAGTTGCAAGTTCGTACCATGCAAAATCGTAAAACACACTTATTCTCGAATTTCGATCAAAAAGTAATCGGTATTCTAGGGTTCCAATAACATAGGAAGAAGCAAAAATAGACTGTTCGTCAAATCCTCGTAACGAAAGCAATCCTCCCATTCGAAATGCTTGGTTTTCAGTAAGGTTAGTGGATTGTTTGACCGAGGTGTTAACCTGTGCCAATAATGTTGTTTGGGAACTAATAGGTTGAAAGTAGGAAAGCTTTAATTGGCCTTGCAATAAAGTAGACTCCAAGTTTATGGAGTCGTATTCTACGAGTTCCAAGGCCGAGTTACGCAGAATTTTATTGGTACCCGCTCCTCCGTTAATAGAAATCATCCAGCCCGAATAAGGGTTGAATTTGTTGGCTACAAAAGCGGCCAAATATCCGAGACCATATAATCGGTTTTCAGCGTCATTGTACGGGGGGATGGCAGTAGAGTTTTCGTAGTTGAAAGTGGAGATTAATGAAGTCGAAAAATTATCGAAAAAGCCTTGAAATTCAGATCCATTGTCCAATCTAAACGGGATAGTAAAACGATGATGTACATTGTTGAAGGTGGTGTCTCTACGGTAAATATTTAAATCATATCCTAATCCAAATGGCGTTTTGAAAAGAAATGGTACATGTATTCCAGCATCTATTTGTTGGGTTTCATCTTGAAGACGTTGCCATCTCAAGTTTAACCGTTCTCCTTGTCCAATTATATTTCCAAGACTAATTTTTATATCACCCGTAAGTACAAGACCATCGTTATCGGGCTGGGGTTGAAATCCAATTATTCCATCAAAAACATTGGCTTTTTTTGGTTTTAAGATTAAGATTATTTTACATGTGTTTGGAGTGAATAGGACTTCATAAGGTTTTAATTCTGCCATATAGGGATCTTCTTGTATTCTATTGGAAATTTGTCGGATAATTCGTTCATCATAGGGATGTGATTTTTTTAGATGAATGACATTCTCTATGTAATGACGATTTAGACGTGTGTCCTCTCCAATGATCTCGATGGAATCTATTTTATAAAATTTATTTTTCTTTAATAGCACAGTCGCTTCCACCTGATTTGAATTTATGGAAACATACCCCAATTTTATTTCTGCAAAAGGGTATCCCGTGTTTTCAAGGAGGCTTAGGGCATCTAAAAAGAATCGATTCACCTGTTTAGCGCTAAAGGGTTTGTTTACGTATTGTTTATCTCTAAATCCGGTGCGACTCAAGATTTCTTCATCTACCGAATCCGTATGTAGTTGAGTCCATTCATATTTTGTTCCGACAAATAGATGGGCTATTCTGGTTATTGAATCTCCGGTCATACTATCTATTGAAGCGGATAGATATCCTATTTCATTTAATTGTTTAATATAATCACGCAATCCAGTTTGAATTTCAAATTCGGATTTTATTGGGGTATTCAAAGGGAATTGGATCGGTAAATCCTGTTCCGATTTTATTTCAAGAGAAACGGAGCTCTGGGCGTACAGAATGGGTCCTGCCGTCATCCAAAGTAACAATATGGTAAATAGACGACTCACATTTCGATTATTTTCCAATCAATGGGTGTTTGATTGTGTTTTTCCAAGTACTTATTGATTTGGGAAAATGGTTTACTACCCCAAAAACCACGATAGGCTGAAAGGGGGGAGGGGTGCGCTGATTTTATAATGAGATGGTGATTCGTGTCAATTAACTTGGCTTTCTTTTGAGCGTAGGTTCCCCATAAAACAAAGACCGTGTTTTTTGTGTGTGCAGATATGAGTTGAATCGTAGCATCTGTAAATTCCTCCCAGCCTAAATTTTGATGAGAGTTGGCTTTACCTCCCTCTACCGTAAGTACTGCATTTAAAAGAAATACACCTTGGTGTGCCCACCCCGTTAATTCGCCCATACTTTTGGTAGGCGGTACCACGTTCAAGTCGGACTCTAATTCCTTAAAAATATTCCGTAAGGAAGGGGGACGCGTATTTCCTTGTTTGACAGAAAAACTGAGTCCATGTGCCTGATTGGCACCGTGATAGGGGTCTTGGCCTAAGATTACTACCTTGATTTGATGTAACTCCGAAATTTGGTACGATGTAAATATATCCGCAATGGGAGGGTATATTTGTTCTTTTGAGGTTTCCAGTTTTCGGAGAAGGGATTGAAACTTCGGGGAATTGATTACCGGAGAAAGCCATAGGTTCCAGTAAACTGGTAGTTGAGAGATGTAGGATGACCTAGCCATGGAAAATAAAAGAAAAAAGTGGTATAATTGATGTGATGCAATATAAATACAATAATTCGTTCTTATAACGGTGTTATTTTTGTTTTGTGATAATTAACCGGTATTTTTGTGCCATAATAAAAGAAACTAATGAAAAAGCTTGCATATATTTTCATCGCTATTTTTGGATTAGGTCTATTAGCCTCTTGTGCTAGCAGCCATCAATGTGCTGCCTATGGTAATACCTATCAATCTTCAGGATATAATAAGCGCTAGGTATTAATGGATTGGCGTAAGCTTAGCTCAGTATCTGAGTTTGACGAAATTTTAATGCAGAGTTCTGTTAAAGGCTCTGCATTTGTTTTATTTAAACATTCGACTAGGTGCATGGTGAGTACCATGGCCCTACGTTCTTTTGAGGCTGAATTTAGAAGTGAGATTCCGGCTTATTTTGTTGACCTTATTAAAAATCGGGACCTTTCAAATCACATTGCGTCTGTGACCAATGTGCCGCATCAATCTCCACAAGTAATTACCATTAATGATGGAAATGTGGTTTATTCAGATTCTCATTATCATATTTCTGCTGAGAAAGCTATCGTTTTATAACGTTATTACGTTAAGTAATTATAATGACACGGTTAGGATTAATGATCCGTGCGAAAACGTTATTTTTGAATCTTGTATTTACTGTGAAAAGAGCTATTACCATATTTTTTTTAATACTCTCATTTTTAGGCCTGCAAGCGCAAGTTGAAAAGAGAAACGAGGATGTTAAACTGTATTACCGAGGAAGTAATTCTTACGGTTTGACCTTGCATACCCAAGGATGGGGAATTAGTTATAAAAAACAAGTCCATCTCTCCTATAAACTGAAGCGTATTTATAATTTTGAATTTCAAAACCTGAAGCATCCCAAACAAGAAAAAGTAGTTAATAATTTCTTTGATGACTCTAAGGGGTATTATTTCGGTAAAATTAACTCCCTTTCTCATTTAAGAATTGGAATTGGTCAACAACATGCTTTTGCCTCCAAAGAAATACGAAAAGGTGTTCAATTAGCTTGGGTCTATGGTCTGGGACTAAATCTTGGATTAATGAAACCTAGTTACATTGAATATTTTGTAGATCCAACCGAGGCAGAAGTGGTGAGATATGATCCATCTATACATTCACCTGGGTTAATTAGGGGGAGAGCTGGTTTTTTCAAAGGAATGAATGAAATAGATTTAGTACCTGGTATTTATGGGAAGTTTGGGTTGAATTTTGAATATTCTCCATACGATGAAAAATTGAAATCAATGGAAGTTGGGGTAGCCGTTGATTGGTTTTATAAGGAAGTACCCCTTATGTACGATACATACAATAAACAATATTGGATTACACTTTACCTAATGTTAGAAATAGGTAAGAAAATTGAATAGATATGGAGCCAGGAACGGTAAAGCCAGTAAATTGGAAAAAGTTAAATCCAGAAGGAAAGACCTCAAAAAAGAAACCGGATTGGCTTAGAGTAAAGCTACCGGTAGGGGAAGATTACAAGAAAATTCGAGGAATTGTTGGGGAACATAAATTAAATACCATTTGCGAAAGTGGTAATTGCCCGAATATGGGGGAATGTTGGGGAGCTGGAACGGCTACCTTTATGATTCTAGGAAATATTTGTACCCGATCCTGTGGTTTTTGCAATGTGCAAACAGGAAAACCATTACCCGCTGATTTAAAGGAACCCACCCGTATAGGGAGTTCTGTGTTGCTAATGGGGGTAAAACATTGTGTGATTACTTCTGTGGATAGAGATGACCTTCCAGATGGAGGATCCATTATTTGGGCGGATACGGTAAATAAAGTGCGGGAAATGAGTCCTGGAACGACCTTGGAAACTTTAATTCCTGACTTTGCAGGGAAATGGGAAAATCTTCAAAGGTTAATTGATGTGGCACCGGAAATTGTGTCTCATAATCTAGAAACGGTTAGACGATTAACCAAGGAAGTTCGAATTCAAGCAAAATATGATAGAAGTTTAGAAGTTTTATTACGTCTAAAAAAAGGGGGTATGAAAACGAAGT
>MAAC01012202.1_pt1 | contig 13813 bp, 11 predicted proteins | sample 1115981 | NCBI WGS metagenome assembly MAAC01 (sample SAMN04961126, study PRJNA320927) | seawater metagenome | isolation source: sample BD02T64 sea water enriched with oil for 64 days | place: USA:Gulf of Mexico | collected 2013-07-27 | reverse complement strand
AAATAATGAAAATAATAACTCAGTTCATATTAAAAAAGTACTTTATTAATTTTTTAATCGTTCTTACATCCTTAGAGTTTTTTTTTGTGGGAATCGATTTTTTACAAAACTTTAAATCCCTACCACCTTCTGCAAATTTACAGCTGTTGTACCTATTATATAATGGATTCTTTACACTTACTTTAACATTGCCCTTGTCTTTGTCTTTTGCATGGGTTCTAACTCTTGTAATGATAATAAAAAACAATGAACTCGTAGCATTATTATCTTTGGGTGTTAAGTCAAAAAATATTTATATGCCTGCTATCTTGTCTTCTTTGGTACTACTATTATGTTTAATTGGTCTGCAAGCAACACCCATGGCATACTCCTATGAACAAAAGAGCAAAATTTTAAAAAATCAATATTTTGTAAACTCTAAAAGTGACATCTTTGTTAAATATAATGATTTTTTTGTTTATATAAAAAAACTATACCCCTTAGAAAAAAGAGCTGAAGATATACAAATCTTTAAAATTAAAGGCAAAGATATCATAGAACATATCTCAGGACCAAAAGCTTATTTCCAAAATAACAAGTGGTATGTAATCAATGCAAAGATTGTTAAAAAACCTGAAAATATTAAGTGGAGTACCAGTAAATTAGATATCAGTCATGAAAAATTTTTACATATTTTAGAAGGGTTCAAGCCAAAAATTCTTGATAATGTATATGATTCGAAATCTGGTTATTCCATTCAAGATGGTATATATGCTTTACTTTTATTAACTGAACAAAAAGTAAACACAGATAAAATAAGATCTTCTTTATATTATCAAATATTTGTACCCTTCTTCATCTTACCAATGATGATATTAATCTATAAAAACTCTTCTATTAACAGTAGATTTTTTAATATGGGTTCTTTTATAACCTTTGGGGTATTTGGTACTTTGGTTATTTGGGGAATATTCTTCATGTTGCATAAATTTGCAAGTGGTGGTATTGTATTACCTGAATTTGCTATATTATTACCTATTGTTTTGTGGTGTATTATAGTACCTATTATTATCAAAAAAAGTTTTGGAAATAATTTATAATGCAAACAACATTTAAAACTAAAGTAAATGCATTGCAAGAAAAAGTAAAAGCGTTTGGTATTTGTGTTTATAAACAAAACTCCAAAGAAACTGAAATCTTACTATGTAAAGCAGTATCTAGTTTGAATAAATGGGGTTGTTTAAAAGGTGTTATAGAAAAAGATGAAAGTCATCAGCAATGTGCCAAAAGAGAGTTCTTCGAAGAATCTAGTATAGATGTTGATATTATAAATTTTGAAGAATACTTTGAACAATTTAATGAAGAAAAAGACATTGGTATTTGGCTTGTGAATGAAAAAAATATCAAGAATCTAGATAAATATTTCTTTGAGAACAAATTACATGACAAATATCTGTCTTGGGAAAACTCAAAAGTAAAGTTTTTTAATATTGAAGAGTTACCTCAAATTAGAAGTAAACAATCATCATTAATCGCTTATATTAGCGATTTTTTGAGAAATAAGAATCAACCCCATTAGCTATACCCTTTGCTAAGAGTTTTTGATAATAAGTTGAGTATAAACGTTTACTTTCAGTTGGATGAGAAATATATCCAACTTCCACAAGAATTGATGGCATTTGAGCACCTACTAGTACCCAAAAAGGCCCTTCCCTAACGCCACCATCCACAACATCCTTATGTCTTGATCTCACTGAGTTTAATATATTTTGTTGAATGTCAATTGCAAGTTTATTTGACTGAGTTATTTTACTTTGGTTCAGAACAGTTAAAAAAGAATTTTTACTTGAGTAACTCATTTTTCTCATATCACTTTTATTTTCACTTGCTGCAACTCTTTTGGCTCTAGCAGTTCTAGCTGGACTTAGAAAAAAAGTCTCTATCCCTCTGGCTTTTGTAACTCTCTTTTTAGGAGCAGCATTTGCATGAACTGAAATAAAAATATCCGCTTTTTTTGAATTGGTAAGTTTGGTTCTATTATGCACTTTTATAAATCTATCACTTGTTCTTGTTAGATAAACTTTGTAGCCTCTAAGTCTTAGTGTCTGGTATAAATATTTACTTACTTTTAATACAGCGTTCTTTTCATATCTTTTTTTAGGACCCACTGCACCCACATCTTTTCCTCCATGCCCAGCATCAATTACAATAACTCTTTTTTTATTGTGATTATTCAATGAAGGGGAGACAAATTTAGCGCTGTTTTTAGATAAAGTAGTTTTTGATTTCTTTTGATCTTTTTTTAATTTATTGATTTTAATAATGATACTTTTTCTGTTAATAATATAATAGGTGCTTAGATCGAATTTATGTGATAGTGAGATTCTTAGTGTGTTATATTTGTATTGAGATATAGTAATTTTATTGATGCCATTAATACGAAGTTTAGTAGGTTTCGCATCTTTAAATCTTCCCTTGATATCAAAAATATCTTTATTTAATGTTTTATATTTTAGTTCAAAAAATTTCAAATCTTTTTTAGTAACATAGCGATTAAAATCAATTCGTATACTATTTTCATCCGCTGTTACAGATTGTATTGAATAAGTTTTTGATTTAATTGGAGAGTATTTTTTTTTAGTAACTTGTTTTTTTATAACAGGTTGATTGTGTTTCTTTAGCTCTTTTTCATACCTTTTTGTATCAAGCCTTAATCTTTCACCATAACGAACCAAGTGTTTTAAGTATTTAATTTCATCTGATTTATTGTTATTTAAAACCGCCCGCAAATAACTCATTTTGGCGGATTTAAACTTGGTATCAATTTGGCTTAGTGTTTCACTGTATAATAGTGAATTAAAAAATATGATGAGAATAAAAAATTTTTTTAAAATTTTTATTCTCCTTGTGTTAGTTTTTCCATTAGTTCCTGAACACTGATTACTTTATCAATTCTGTAACCATTGCTTCCTGTAAAAAAGAGACCTGTATCCACATCACCTTCATAAGCTGCTCCTAGTCTATCTGCAATACAATAACCTACGGCTTTTGCTTCTACACCTCTATTACAAGGGGCAACACAGTTAGAAATACAAGCAACTTTTGGTGCAGTTCCATCTACAATAGAGAATTGTAATTTTGTTTGAACACCACGTGCAGGTAAACCAACAGGTGATTTAAATAATTTAATATCTTCAGCTTTTGAATCCATAAGTACTTTTTTAAAGTTTGCATGAGCATCACATTCATAAGTACCTATAAATCGTGTAGCCATTTGAACACCAGAACAACCCATTTCAAGGTATTTATCAATGTCATTTTTATCCCAAATCCCACCAGCTGCAATAATTGGCATATTTCCCCAGTTTTTTGCTTCTTCAATAACTGGTCCAATTATATTTTCAAGTTTAAATTCTTCTTTAAAACAATCATCATAAGAAAAACCTTGATGACCTCCACTTAATGGACCTTCAACAATAACTGCATCAGGAAGTTTGTTATATCTTTTCCATTTTCTACAAATAAGCTTTAATGCTCTTGCACTTGATACGATTGGAATTAACGCAACATCTGGATAATCTGCTGTAAATTTTGGCATATTTGTAGGAATTCCTGCACCTGTAATTATCATATTTGCACCTGCTTCACAAGCATCAGTTACAATTCTTCCGTAATCATTACAAGCATATAACACGTTACATGCAAGTGGTGCATCCCCACAAAGTTTTCTAGCATTATCAATTATGGCCACTAGACCATCTTTTGAATAAAAGTTCATTGTATCAACAGGCTTGTCTTTAGCTAGTTTCTTGGCAAATTCTTTATCTTTGTAATAACCAGTTCCCACAGCACTTACAACACCAAGACCACCTTCTAAACTTACACTACCCGCTAATTGATCCCAACTAATTCCAACACCCATACCACCTTGGATAATTGGATGTTTTGTCTCATATTTACCTATTTTCAATATTAACCCTTTACAATTATCTTAGCGAAATTCTTTTTACCTTTTTGTAAAATATATTCACCAGTTTCTAAATTTAATTTTTCATTAAGCACTTTTTCTTGATTTAAAGAAACAGCGTTAGCTTTTACATCACGTCTTGCTTGAGAAGTAGATTTTACAAGGTTTGTATCAACTAAAACTTGACAAATCCAAGTACCTACTTTAATTTCAAACTCTTCCATTTCTGTTGGAATATCTTTTTTTGCAAAAACTTTTTCAAATTCTGCTTTTGCAAGTTCACCAGAACCCTCTCCGTGAAATCTATTTACAAGCTCCATTGCTAAAGCTTCTTTTACTTTTTTCGGATGAGCAGTTTTACTTTCTACATCTAATTTTAATTGCTCAACTTCTTTAATTGATTTCGTTGATAAGAGTTCGTAGTATCTCCACATTAATTCATCAGAAATCGATAAAATTTTACCAAACATATCATTTGGAGCATCTGTAATTCCAATGTAGTTTCCTAAAGACTTAGACATCTTTTGAACTCCATCTAAACCTTCTAAAATCGGCATCATTAATACAGCTTGTTGTTTTCCTGTATTGTATGCTTTTTGTAGTGTTCTTCCCATAAGTAGATTAAACTTTTGATCAGTTCCACCTAATTCTATATCTGTATTCATAGCAACTGAATCATATCCTTGAAGTAATGGATACATAAATTCACTTACAGCTATTGGTGCATTTGATTCATATCTTTTAGAAAAGTCATCACGTTCTAGCATTCGAGCAACGGTCAAATTTGAAGCCAAGGCAATCATTCCACCTGCACCCAATTCTTTTAACCATTTAGAGTTAAACATAACTTCTGTTTTGCTTTCATCTAAAATCTTAAATACTTGTTCTTTATACGATACTGCATTTGCTTGAACATCTTCTTCACTTAAGACTTTTCTTGTTTCACTTTTTCCAGTTGGATCCCCAATAGTTGCTGTAAAATCTCCAATTAAAAACTGTACTATTCCACCAAACTTTTGAAAAGCCGCTAGTTTCTGGATTAGAACAGCATGTCCTAAATGCAAATCTGGAGCAGTGGGATCAAATCCAGCTTTAACAAAAAAGTTTTTTCCATTCTCAAAATAATTTCTTAGTAATTTTTCAATTCTTTCAATATCAATAATTTCAAAGCTACCTCTTTGAATTTCAGCCAATGCTTCTTTAATTTTTGCTTCCATACTTACCTCTAAAATTTATTTTATTTATTATATGCGTCTTTTTTGAAGAAAAAGTCAATAACTTTAACTTTTCGCTCAATTAGTCGTTTCACTTCATCTAAGTGACCATTATTAATTTCAAATTCAATGTCACAATATTGTACATATGAGTGTTTTTCTCTACCATATTCAACGGACAATATATAAATTTCATATTGTGCCATGTATGATAACAGTTTTGCCAACTCTCCCCTAGTACTTGGCAGACTTACAACCATTTTATAGTGATAGAGTGTATTTTTTACCCATTCACAAAAAAGCATCTGTTGATTGGTTTTAATTTGGCCATAAGCTTTGTCACACATTTGATGGTGAATTGTAGCAACATTGTTATGTTTAAAGGCAACAATTTCATCTCCAAATTTTGGATGACAACAGTGGTCAAATGATACTTGATTTATACTAAAATTTGAGTATATTAAAACATTATCGAACTTATATTCTTTGATTTTTCTATTAATGACTTTAAATCGTGCAACAATCCCTTGTTTTTTTAAAATATTCTTTTCAAGCTGTCTTTTTTTATGTTTTAAAAAATCCAAAATTAAAGGGATTTTGTGTAAAGACTTTTGTGGGAAATATTCCGTAATATGATTAGAATACCTTGAAAATACTGTATCAATAATATTCTTTCCACTTAATTCATTTATTTCTTTTTGTCGATGAGAACATAATGTTTTAATATGTTTCTTGGCTTTACTGGTTTTAACCATATCAAACCACGAACATCTAGGAACTGGATAATCAGCTGTTTTTATAGATACTATATCGCTACTTTTAAGTTCACTTAAAAGTGGTTTTTTTACTTTGTTGATATAACATTCCATGGCATTGTTTCCAACATCAGAGTGAACTGCAAAGGCAAAATCATATGCCGTTGCCCCTCTTGGCAGTGTAAAGGTATCTCCTTGAGGAGAATAAACAACAATATCTTCTGCGAAAAGATCTTGTTTGGCTTCGTGGTAAAACTCTTCAACATTTGTGTTGCTAAATTCTAATGATTTTAACCAGTTTAGATTTGGAGTTTGACCTACTGTTCCATTTTTATACATCCAATGGGCAGCAACTCCATATTCTGCAATTTTATGCATATCAAATGTTCTAATTTGAACTTCATAGATTTTAGAATTGTAAAATACTGTTGTATGTATTGTTTGATAACCATTTTCTTTTGGAGTTGCTACATAATCTTTAAAACGGGCAATGAGTGGTTTGTAATCTAAATGCATCAAGCCTAAAATTTTATAACAATCTATTTCATTTTCAACCAAAACCCTAATGGCAAGTAAATCTAGAACTTCGTCTATATTTACACCTTTTCTTTGCATTTTTAAGTAGATAGAGTAGTAATGTTTTATACGACTAAAAATCTGAATTTTATTTAAGTCAAAACCACTTTTTTCCAATAAAACTTTGGTATTAGATATAAATTTATTAAAGGTGAGTTGAATTTTGTGTTCATGTTCTTTAATAAAAGTATCAATCTTCTCGTACTCTTTTGGATAAATATAAAAAAATGCCAAATCTTCAAGCGCATTTTTTATGGAAGAAATACCAAGTCTATGTGCAATGGGAACATAAACAACTAAAGTTTCTTCGGCGATTCGAGTCTGTTTTTCCCTTGGAAGTGCATCAAGAGTTAACATATTGTGTAATCTATCACAGAGTTTTACAACCAGTACTCTCACATCGTCAATTGATGCGATTAGCATTTTTCTAAATGTCAGGGCTGAATTTAATAGTTTGATATCATTATCAGAAGCTTTTTTATCGTCAGTGTGTTTGTGTTCTTTTATTTCAACAATTTTTGTGATTCCATCAACAATATGAGCTACTTCAGCACCCCATTCATTGGTAACAAAATCTAAATCGTAATGGGTGTCTTCAACCACATCATGTAAAAGTGCAGCAGCAACAATATCTTCTTCTTGACTAAAATAAGCAGTTAAGGTTGCAACTAAAATTGGATGGACAATATAAGGTTCACCACTTTTTCTAAACTGGCCTTCATGTGCGATAATAGAGAAATCAATGACACTTTTAAGTTTTTCACTTATTGTTATCTGAGATTCTAATTCTTCTAAGGCTTCATCAATAGTATTGATTTTTTGTAGTTTTTTTACAAATGGATCCATTATATATTCAAATAGTAGAATAAAAACAAGTTAGGGTATGTAAGGCTCCCTAACTTAATGTAATTATTATTTACTAACCAAACCTTCAATGTTTAATAAACCTGATGAAATTTCATCAATTGCAATATCTGTATATTTCATGTTTAAAGTACTTTTTTCCAATAATGGTTTAGCACCTTTACTTAATTCGTCTGCTCTTTGACCAACTGCTAAAGATAAAATATATCTGTCGTTGTTAACTTTTTTTAATGCTTTTGAAATTCTTTCTTCTAGTCTCATGGTATTCCTTTATACTTTTATATTTATTTTACGATTGAACATTTACTATAATCACCATTGATGATATTGAGTAAGTTCCCTTTTTCATTCATGTTTGCAACAACAAGTGGAAGTGAATTATCCTTTGCTAAAGCAATTGCTGTGTCATCCATAACTTTTACATTGTCATCTAGTGCTTGGTCATATGTTAAAGTATCATATTTCACAGCATCTGGGTATTTGTTTGGGTCTCTATCATAAACACCGTCAACTTTTGTTGCTTTGATTAACATAGAAGCGCCAATTTCCGTTGCTCTTAAAGTTGCAGCTGTATCTGTTGTAAAAAATGGATTTCCAGTTCCTGCTCCAAAAATCACTACTCTTCCTTTTTCAAGGTGACGTACTGCACGTCTCACAATAAAAGATTCTGCAATTTGTTCCATTTTAATAGCTGTTTGTAATCTTGCATTTAAGCCTTTATGCTCTAGAGCTTCTTGCATTGCAATACCATTTACAACAGTTGCTAACATACCCATGTAATCAGCACTGGTTCTTTTAATAACACCATCAGCAGCAGCTGTTACGCCTCGAATAATATTTCCACCACCAATAACGATACCTACTTCAATACCATTATCAACCAGTTCTTTAATTTCGTCTGCGATATAATCTAAAATCTTAGTGTCAATACCGTATCCATCATCTCCTGCTAAAGCTTCACCCGAAAACTTTATAAGCACTCTTTTATTCATCCAATGTCCTTTGAGATTACAAATGTTATTATTAATTTGTGCGATTATATCTAAAAGGTCATTAAAAAATTGTTAAAATTAAGATTTAAGAAATTTGCATCTGTGCATCTTCATGTATAAGTAAAGATTATTTGTGAATTTAACTCAGTGCCCATTCATAAAAAGGCAAAATTTGAACTTCTAAATCTTCTAGAAATAATACTTGTGTGTTAGAAATTGTGACGATTGTAATATTTGAAATCTCATATTCTAAAATGGCATTTAACAACTTTTTTGTAATTGTATTTAAAATAAAATCATTAAAAAATGGGATGCTTAAGATGATTGAGTTACTTTTTGGAATATAAAAATCTACGTTATCAAGATAGTAAATCTCTTTGAATTTATTTTGTAATTCGAGAAAAACCATATTTGTAAATTCGTGTTTGAATTTTTTTGTATGGGAAATTGAGTTTACAAATCCATAGTTATATGAGTAGAGTTTTTTAACTGCTTTTTCCTGATTGAACTTTTCAAGAAAAAATATAATTTTATTTTCTTCATAAGTTTTACATGTCTCGTAAAATTTATCTTTGGAAATTTTAATTCTTTTCTTTAAAGTTGAAAAAAGTTGATAGATAGATTTTTTTTCATCTATATTTGAAAATAAAAGTTGTATTATTCTTAACTCTGTATTATCTTTACAAAAAAGTCTAAGTACTTCTTGACTTCTTCTTGGCTTATCACCCTCATCATAAGAAATTATTTCTGGTAGATTTCCATATTTAAAATACGAATTAAAACTATTTGTAATATTTTGATGTTTATTGTCATGTAAGATATATTCTTCAAAATCTAAAGCTTGCATATACAGCTTTTTAAATCCAACCAAATTTTTAGACATGGATGTAGTTAAGATAATACTGGCACAAATAGGTAAATCAAAATCAAAATCATAATTTTCAATAACCAATACTTTGATATTATTACTATGAACAAATGCTTTTAAATGGGAGATGACTTCAGTTTTGTCGTTTTTTAAATCATTTAAATCGATATATAGGTACTCTTGCGTTTCATAAGTACTCAAGTAGTCATAAATTAAATAACTCTTTCCACATTTGGGAGGCCCAAGCAAAATTGTCTTGGGATGTGTTATTTTTAATTTTCGTTCAAGAAAGTTTAATTTATTAAACTCATATTCATAACACGACTCTAATGTTTTCATCTTTTATCCAAGTTTAACTAAACGAATGGCTTCTTTTACTGCATTGATATAACTGATATTACTCAACGTTTGTTTACTTCTTTTTTTGTATGCAATATCAAAAGCAGTACCATGATCTACTGATGTCCTGATAATGGGGAGGTTTAGGCTAACATTTATGCTTTCATCAAAGTGCAGGGCTTTTAAAGGTGCCAAACCTTGATCATGATACATAGCAACAAAGTATTTATATCGATCTCGGTGGGCAATACTAAATATGGTATCAGGCACACAAGGACCTTCAAAACAATCATAAGTTTTATTGGCTTTTTTAATGGCTTTTATAATTTCTTTTTCTTCATCGCCTAAAACTCCATTGTCACTTGCATGTGGGTTCAATCCCAATACGGCAACTTTGCCTTGAGGTTTTGCACATTCGTAAAAATCAATTAGAAATTGAGTAAGTTGTTTGCTTTTGATTTTTTTTGGAACTTCTTTTAAAGCAATATGTTCTGTATATAAAGCCACAAACATTTTTGAACATCCAAGCATCATGATGGCATTTTGTTTAAAGTGGTCTCTTAATACTTCGGTGTGGCCTTTATAGGTAATCCCCGCTTTACTCCACGCTTCTTTGTTTATTGGCAAGGTTACTAAGGCTTGTGTTTGTTTGTTTTTGGTTAATGTAATCGCATCCATAAAAGAATCATATGAAAATTGCCCACTTTTCTTTGATACTTGACCTCTTTTAATTTTAAAATCTCCTTGAGTATCATGAATTTTAAAATCTTTGGGTACTTTAATTTTTAATTTTAAAGCTGCTTTTTTTAACAACTTTTTATTGATACAATAAATTGGAGTACATAATTCTTTGATTGTCGTATGGGTTTTTAGTGCAAGCTCAATACCAATACCATTCATATCTCCAACACTAATTGCAATTTTATTTTTTTTAAATTCTTTAGACATTATTTTGATACGAGTTCTTTCATTTCTATTATTGCACGTTCTAATCCAGTGAACACAGATCGAGCAATAATACTTTGACCAATATTTAGTTCTTCAATTGTTGAAATTTCAGTCATATGTGGTGTGTTTTGATAATTTAAGCCATGACCAGCTGCCACTTTTAATCCAATTGAGTTGGCATGATTAGAAGCGTCCTTGATATCTTGAACACTAATATCAAGTAAAGTGGACAATTCTTTTCTCGGAAGTTCTAATTCCTTGATACTGTGATGAGTATTTGAAAGACCTGAAAATAACATGGCATAAATATTAGCAAAACTTCCCGTATGCAATTCTACCCATTCAACATTTAACTCTTTACACAAATTAATAACTTCTTCATTTGGATCAATAAATAAAGAAACTTCAATTTCATTTTCATGTAATTTGCTAATGACTTTTTTCAGTTGTTCAAAATTTCCTTTAACATCCAAACCACCTTCAGTTGTAACTTCAGCTCTATTTTCAGGAACCAGAGTTGCTCGATGTGGTTTAAAAGAACACACAATATCAACAATTTCACTGTTAATTGAACACTCCAGGTTTACTGGTAGGGCAGATTGCTCTATTATCTGCTTTGCATCATTATCATGAATATGACGTCTGTCTTCTCTTAAGTGAATGGTAATCTGATTGGCACCACTTTGTTTACAAATCCCAACTGCATCAAGTGGGCTTGGATCATTTATTTTTCGAGCTTCTCTTAGTACTGCAATGTGGTCAATATTTACGCCTAATAACATAGTGTAAATCCTTTGAAATATTTTATTTGTATTAACATTATAATATAAACAATAATTATATGTTTTAATTTTGATTTGGTATAATAGCTAATATTTAATAAAGTTTTGGAGATTTAATGATTAAAAAGTGTTTATTCCCAGCTGCTGGATATGGTACAAGATTTTTACCAGCAACTAAAGCGATGCCAAAAGAAATGTTACCTGTACTTACTAAGCCTTTGATTCAATATGGAGTTGAAGAGGCAATTAGTGCAAATATGGAAACAATGGCAATAGTAACAGGACGTGGTAAAAGAGCCATTGAAGATCACTTTGATATTTCATATGAATTGGAACATCAAATCAAAGGTACCAGTAAAGAACATTATTTAACTGAAATTAGAGATGTTATTGAAAACTGTACATTTTCATACACAAGACAAGTTGAGATGAAAGGTCTTGGACATGCCATTTTAACGGGTGAAACATTAATTGGTAACGAAGCTTTTGCAGTTATATTAGCTGATGATTTATGTGATAATATTGGTAGTGAGGGAAGTGTTTTAACTCAAATGGTTGAGTTGTATAACAAATATAAATGCTCAATCGTAGCCATTGAAGAAATACCAAAGTCGGATACCAATAAATATGGAGTTATTTCAGGACATGAAATCGAAGATGGATTGTATAAAATTGATGATATGGTTGAAAAACCAGATCCAAAAGACGCTCCTTCAAATTTAGCAATTATAGGACGATATATTTTGACACCTGATATCTTTGATATTATAAAGAAAACCAAACCTGGAAAAGGCGGAGAAATACAAATTACAGATGCATTACTTGAACAAGCTAAAAATGGTATGGTTTTAGCGTATAAATTTAAAGGAAAGCGATTCGACTGTGGTAGTGTAAATGGTTTTGTTGAAGCTACTAATTATTTCTTCGAAAAAGAAAACCTCAAATAAGAGTCTAAAATGACAATAAAAGATATAAAAAAACGTTTAAAAAAATTCTTTTTATATCTTTTTGCTGCATGTCTTAGTGCAGGTATGATGATATCTATCTATATTTATTTTCCTCAATCTTTAGAGAGTTTGGATAATAGAATTCGTGATTTTTTATTTATTGTAAGGGGTGAAGAACCCCAATCTGGTCAAGTTGTTATTATTGACATTGACGAAAAATCCTTATCTAAGCTGGGACAGTGGCCTTGGAGCAGAAACAAAGTTGCTCAAATGTTAGAAAATTTAGCTGTAAGTGAAGCTGCAGTTATTGGTTTTGATATTGTTTTTGCTGAATATGATAATAGCTCTCCCCACAAAGTCTTAAAAGAACTTAATATTGAAGCCCAGAATATTCCTAATTATGATGAAATATTTGCCAATATAGTTGTTAATACACCCACAATCTTAGGGTATCAATTCCAATTAGAAGATGAAGAATATATCGTCACCAAACCACCTGAAATTCCAGCCAGTTATATTGAAAAAGGTGTAGCACGTGATGATAATGGTAAATTAATAGGTGAAGATTATATTTTAAATGCCAAGGGAACTATTCTTAACATTCCAATATTACAAGACAATGCCTATTCAAGTGGTTTTTTTAATAACGTACCCGACCCATCAGGAATTATTAGAAGTGTTCCTCTAGTTATTCGATATGAAGGACAACTATTCCCTTCTCTTGCTCTTGAAATTGTAAGAGCATCTTCTGGTATTGAAAGAGTATTTGTACATTACAATGAGAATGGAGTTGAGGGTATCTCTATTGGGGATTTTGATATTCCAACAGATAGGCATGGACGAGCAATTGTTAATTTTAGAGGAAAAGAGAAAACATTTAAATATCTCTCCGCTGTTGATATTTATAATAATGATTTCAACAAGGAAGATATTGCAGGAAAAATTGTTTTAGTGGGTACTAGCGCAGCTGGCTTACTTGATTTAAGAGCTACACCTTTTGAGTCGGTTTTTCCAGGGGTTGAAGTTCATGCAAATTTAATTGATAATATTTTAACAGAAGATTTTATTACCAAACCATCAGGGGTTGATACTATTAATCTTATGAATATTTTGGCAGTAAGTATTTTGGTGACTTTTTTTGTTACTTATACGCTCTTTTGGTTTAATCCTGTTATTGGTATTTCTTTTATTTTAGGAGAGGGGTATCTTGCGTATTATTCACTTTTTACTGAAGGAATTGTATTAAATATAATTTTCCCATTATTTGCAATTTTACTTGCGGTTATTAATACTACTTTGATGGATTACTTTTTTGAAATTAAAAAAGAAGAAGCAATTAAGCGAAAATTTGCCAGCAAAGTATCAAAAGAAGTTATGGACTCCCTGCTTAAAAATATTGATGAGGGTGGTTTTGATGCTATGGATAAAGAAATCACCATCATGTTCTCTGATGTTCGTGGCTTTACTAATATCTCCGAAGGCATGCCAAATGCTAGGGCGCTTATTGATTTTTTAAATATGTATATGACACCTATGACCAATATCATTATTGAAGAAAAAGGTACAGTTGATAAGTACATTG
>MAAC01000734.1_pt1 | contig 13815 bp, 13 predicted proteins | sample 1115981 | NCBI WGS metagenome assembly MAAC01 (sample SAMN04961126, study PRJNA320927) | seawater metagenome | isolation source: sample BD02T64 sea water enriched with oil for 64 days | place: USA:Gulf of Mexico | collected 2013-07-27 | reverse complement strand
TGCGGGACTATGGACAAACCTACATCCAACAAAGTGGCGCAGTTTTACTCCGGCTAGATCCCGCCAACTGGCGCACTTTTACTCCGGCGACTGGCGCGGTTTTAGTCCGGCGTTGACACGCTCTCCTCTCACGCGCAGGTTTTTTTTCCCGGAAGTCAGAGAAAACGAGCGATGACACTAGAAGAGGCTGGGGGAGCGGTTTTTTGTGGTTGGGAATTAGAGCTTCAGCTGTAAATTGCGAAAAATACAGGCAAAAACAGTATGTTAGATGAGGTCGACCTGCGGTCATCTCATACATGCGGGCCGTTGCCAGACACAGAACCTGAAAGGTACGAAGATCAAATCGTTTTTCCCCATTACAGGTTTTCAGCAAACCTGTGCCTTTGACCTGCCTGCAAACTCAGCTTATTTAGAACGAAGGGACAGTTGTTCGCCACAACTGTCCCTTCACATTTCAACTACCCAAGGTCGCGGCCAACGGTGATCTGTCCAACCGCATTCTTACCGCTCTTTGAGCGCGTGCTGCAACTTTTGGGGTGGTTGAGGCCTTCTTGGTCATTGGGCTGCCACGTTTGGTGTAGCGCGCAAGGTGTACCCGGCAAAAGGGTCAGGTTCGGGACGGTCCGTCAAAATTCAGTTTATTGGATCTGACTATTTATAAGTCTGCCCTCTTCAACAAAGTTTTGTCTGACAGTACTCAAATAACGCGTAAACGCTCTATGATTTCAAATATGATAGATTGCGTTTTAAGCTTTCAAAACGGGCCGCGTGATCGCCAGACTTTCGTAAGGCCACCGATATTGAGAGCACATCGATAATAGCAAGGGCTGCGATGCGAGAGGTGGTCGGGGTGTAGATGTTAGTGTTCTCCAACGTTTCAATAATGAGCGTGGTGTCAAAACACGTTGACAAGACCCCTTCGCGGCCGACAATTCCAAGTACTTTTGCACCGACCCGACGGGCTTCACGCGCCACATCGATAAGAGATCGCGTGGATGCGGTATTGGATATTATCACGACAACATCCCCAGGCTTCATCATCGAAACCAACATGATCTGCTGATGCAAATCCGTTTCTGCACCGCAGGGAACATCGAATAACGGGAATTTTTGTGCTGCGTCATGGGCAACAATACCGGAGGCGCCAAAACCAATAAATTCGATCCGATTAGCGCTTTCCAAGAGATCAACGGCGGCACTAAGTTGTTCATGATCTATATGGCTGCGAACCCAATCTAGGCTCGACATCGTATATTCAAAGATCTTAGTCATGATGTTTTGCACATCATCATCTGTCGTAATGGCAGAGTGCGTCGCGGGCGTACCTATCGCGAGAGAACTAGAGAGTCTCAGCTTGAAATCGAGAAAGCCCTTGCATTCAAGCGCCGCACAAAAACGCAACACTGTTGGCTGGCTGACTTCAGAAGCGACCGCAATCTCTGCGACGGTGAGGCTCAGCATATCTTGTGGGTTACTCAACACCACATCGGCGACCTTACGCTCGGCTTTGCGCAGTTGGTCCCGGTTTGTGCGAATAACTTCCAAGAAATTGTTCAAGTTATTTGCACTGGATTTCCGAACATTCTTCTGCATGAACTCTCCTGTTGCCAACCTATTTTGGCTTTGCTTCACCGCTCACACAACACAAAACGTAATGTGCTCCTTGACCGTAGATTCATTAAGGACAGAAATTGCCCCAGACGTCGGTTTGGGTTTCTAAACGCAGGTTTCAAGGCATTTATCGGATAAACCTTTTCACATAATCTGCACCCAAACCTACCTTTTCAAAATGTTCTTTGCACAAGTCGATCTTGGTGAACACGTCCTCATATCCGAGTTGTTTCCCATAAGGGTCCACATAATTCATACTGCCGTTCACTTGAAAATAGGTGATCATTTCATCCACATCATCTGGGACCACCAATGTATGAGTTTCTCCCGGAGGTTCATAGACATAGCTCCCCTCCTCAGCAACCCAATCATGCTCGAGATAGTGCCAACGGCCTTTTAGAACAAAGCCATGCACGGGGCTGGCATGACGATGCCGCGACAGAACTCCGGATTTAGTAACCTTGAGCAAATTCATCCAATAGCCGGATGATACGTTCAAACATAGAGGTCTAAAAAAGACGTTTTTTGCTTGTGGCACCCAGAGCCGGTCGTCACCTTTTGAAACCGCGTCGAGAATAACAATATCGGACTGAGCTTCATCGGGCATTGGAAGTTGGTAGGGAGTTCTAGAGTCATCATCTTTATCTGCAATTGGCACATCGACCTCCTTTTTTGGATCTACGAAATCCGCTGGTTTTCTCTTAAAAGCAGCGTTCTACCACCACTAACCGCAAGCTTCTGACCGGTTACAAAATCAGCTTTGTCTGAAGCGAGGAAAGCCACTGCATCCGCAATATTCGCTGGATCGCCAAACCGGCCCGTCCGCCTTCAAGTTCGATCCTCGAAACAACCTTCTGGGCGCTTTAGATGTCGCTAGAAAAGTTCACCGCAACGGCTCAGCCCTATTTAGCCAGGGCTTTTGCAATCGCCGCGCCCAAAAACTGAGAAGTTCCCGTAATCAATGCTACATTAATGCCTCACCTTCTTATGTCTATTTCGTGCTCCGTCTAAAAAGGACTTTAGTCCTCGCCAAGGCGATAAAACTTGTTTGCAGTTCCCGCCCAGATCTTCTGTTTGTCCTCCGGGCTTAAATCGGCAATTAAGACTTCAACCATATCCACCCATTTTTGATAGTTCGAAGCGTCATTTAGCACGGGCCAATCGGACCCCCACATCAGACGATCTGGGCCAAATGTTTCTAGCAAATGGTCCACATAGGGCCGCAAATCTTCGCTTGTTGCACCTGGTTTTGCCTCGGTTAGCAGACCGGACAATTTGCAATAAACGTCGGTCGATTTGGCAATTTCGGCCATATCCTTAGCCCATTCATCAAACCGCCCTGCAGCAATCTCTGGCTTCATGCCGTGGTCGATAACTGTCCGCATTTCCGGGTGCCTTTTGAAAAGTTCCAAGAATACTTTGGTGTGGCGTGCAAACCCGAGCGCTTCAAAAACGAGGCTACGTTCTGTGATCGCCCTGTAGGCCCAATCCACGTCATCCCGCAGTACCCAATCGAGTTGAGGGATTTCCTGAACCAAGGGCCGGAGCCCCAACAGTTTTGGGTGATTGGAAAACCGACTGATGAGTTCGAGTTGTGACGAGTCCTCAAAATCGACCCAGCCAATGACCCCCGAAATCCAATCCGTCGCATCCGCGAGGCCGAGCAAATAATTGGTCTCTTCAACGGTCCAAGCCGCCTGAACCAAGATGGTTTTGGCGACTCCCGCAAGTTGCCTTTCAGGATCGAAATGGCTTGGTAGGAAATCACGATCCCATGTAGGGTGCCCAGGTTTGATCCAATGGTAATCGGCACGGCTGATCGACCAGCAATGGTGATGTGAATCAATGCGTTTCATTTCAGTTCCTTTTGCTGGCCGTCAGCTAAGCGGGTGTCATTTGCCCACCTCAAAATTAACAATCGTGCGAAGTTGGCGCGATCAAGATTTCACGCAGACACGCACGCTGTGGCATTTGATAAGACCACAGAATTGTGTCCGCGACGTCTTCAGAAGGAATTCCGCCTCCAATGCTTTGCTTGTAATCGAGGTACCCATCCATGATACTGTCCGAATTCGTGTGATCCAGCAGTTCAGTTTCGATCATGCCCGGTCCGATGATAATGACGCGGACTCCGAATTTGGCGACTTCGCGACGCAGGCTTTCGCTGATCGCATGGACTGCGAATTTCGTGCCGCAGTAAGCCGTGTGATCGCCGTAGACATTCCGACCAGCGATCGAACTGATGTTGGTAATCGTGCCGCATTTGCGCTCTTGCATTCCAGGCAAAACCAATCGTGTCACTTCCAATAGTGCTGTGACATTGATGTCGAACATGTCCTTCCACTCAGTCGGATCTTGTTGCGCAATATCCCCAAGCTGCATCAAACCAGCGTTGTTCACCAAGAGATCAACTGGCCCGTATTCCGCTTCGGCCTCTTTGATGGCAACGTCCATTGCAGGTGTGTCTCGCACATCTACAGCCCGATACATTGCGTTCGGGAGCCCAAGAGCTTCAAGCTTTTCCAAACGACGCGCCGTAAGCAATAGCGGGTGCCCAGCTTTCGACAGGGCACGTGCTGCAGCGGCACCAATGCCGGAACTTGCTCCAGTAACAATTGCGAGTTTTTTCATCTTAAGTCTCCAGATTAACCTGATTATGTCCAAGCTTGGCCGCAAATTCCGAAACTTCGCGAAATACTTCCAAACGGTTTTGATAGTGTTGGGCTATCGCAGCGCGTGGCTCCGCGCGGCTTAGTTCTTTATGAATCGTAAGCATGGGAGAAAAATCCTCCCAGATACCGGTGCCGACGAATCCCAAGGCCGCAGCCCCTAAGGCGCCTGCGTTTTTATCGACGTTGGTTTTGATGATATCCATGCCATAAACATCCGCATAAATTTGCCGCCAAAACGCGTTTTGCGCGCCTCCGCCGACGACGATCATTTCGCTTGCCACAGGGGTCACCGACCGAAGGCGATCGAGTGCAATTCGAAGGCTAAAAGCAATCCCTTCAAGGGTCGCCCGCAATATGTCAGCATGGGTATGAGACAGGCTCAATCCGAACAATCCACCACGCGCGTTTGGCCCGCCTTCCAGCATAGTCCCGCCAGCGAGTGTCGGAATAAACAATAGATTGTTTGCGCCTGCAGGTGCGGTTTGTGCTAGTCGAAATAGATCGTCATAACTGATGGGATCGCCACCGTGAACACCGGTCAATAGGTCGCGCATCCAATTCAAACTCGTTCCAGATGAGAATGTGGACAATGCGGAATTGAACATTCCCGGTATGACATGGGCGAAGACAAATGGGCGGGCCCTTGGATCAAGGACCGGTTGTGCGGTCGTTACCGTCAACCAACTCGAGGAACCCAATGAGTGGTAAACACTGCCCTCCCGAACATTTCCTGCCCCCAACGCCATACAGCTATTATCCACACCACCGGCAATCACTTTGACAGATTGTGGCAACCCGAGCGCCTCAGACGCTGAAGCTGTCAAAGTGCCGATCACATCGGTTGATGCCACCGGGGAGAGGAACAGAGACCCGTCCAGACCGCTTGCCTCAAGAAGTCTAGGGTCGTAACTGCGCTTGTTCAGATCGTAAATTCCGGTCCCAGAGGCGTAAGAATAATCGGTGGACAGCTGACCCGACAGCTTAAAATTCACATAGTCCTTTGTGCCAACAATAGCGGCGGTATTTTCGAAAACCTCTGGCGCATGTTGGCGCAACCACATGACCTTAAACACAGTATAAAGTACGGGGGGAAAACCATTGCCTGTGGTGAAATACCACTCATCCTCTGGGACTTTAGTGAAAAACGCCTCGGCTTCGATGGAAGCACGGTGATCCGACCAAATCGGCGTTGCTGCCTGCAATAGCTGGCCTTGGGCATCCAACGGGACACAGCCGAGGCTATGACCGGAAATTGAAATTGCAGCCACATTCTCAGGTGAAACATCCACGGACGCCATTAGAGAACGGACGGAAGAAACCACCGCGTCGAGCCAATCTTGTGGCCTCTGCTCGTGGAAAGTTTCTTTCGGGAAAAATGTATCATACGGCGCAAAGTGCTCGGCCAGACATTCGCCGTTCGGAGCAAAGAGAGCGGCCTTGTTTCCACCCGTCCCTAAGTCACACGCAACTATGTAATTTTTGTTGGTCATACGTTTTGTCCAACTTTTGAGCTTGCAAGTTCATTGGACTTTGCATCGTTTTTAGGTGTCGCTAATACTGTATACTGCGCGCCCAAATTTGCGGGAATAACCTCGCAATGCAACGATTTAGCAGCCGCTGCATCAATTTCCCCTCTCGAAATCGTGTTGAATTCAAACATACCGAAATGATGGGCTATCATGGACTGGATACCGTGTTTTTCACAAAGCTCTATAGCTTCTTCCAAGGTAAAATTGCCGGGAACTTTCTTGCTGGCTCTAAACGCGTCTCGCCCGTTGACCGGCAAGAGCGCCACGTCAATAGAAAGACCACTAATGGCCTGTGACAGATCCGCAAAAGGAACACTATCGCCAGAATGATAAACTGTCGCATCTCCACATTGAATAACGTAACCCAGATAGGGGTAACGTCCGTCGTCGTCGCGATCAGGGTTCTCATGCGCGGCCGGAATCGCCGTCACTCGAAACGTTCCCAGCTCGTGGGTTTGGAGTGCATCAGTCAGGACAATCGATGAGGGCTTCAAGCCCGCCGCCAAAGCAAACTCTTCTTCGGCAGCAGGCAACAGGAACCGACAGTCTGGCCAAGTTTCCGCCAGCTTAAGTACCGTTTCCACATCGAAGTGGTCCCCATGACGATGGGTAATAAAAACAAATCTGACCTTGGGCAGCGCCTCAACTGAAACGGGGGTTGCCATCATCCTAACATGGGGAAATTCTGTGCCTTTGTACTTCTTCGCCAAAGCATCAGAAAGATATGGATCAATCAATGCAAGACTGTCCTGAAACTTCAGGGCAAATCCAGCCTGCCCGAGCCAGTAGAGGGACGGCTGGTCCGTTGTTGACGCCAACACTGGCGCTAACGAAGAAGTAAATGACCTAACTTGCACGGACATCAGGACCATCCCCTGCGAGACATTCAAGAATGTTTTCCACAGCAATCAACGACGCCTTTTGCACACTTTCTGCAGTAAATCCGCCGATATGCGGAGTTGCAATAACACGGCTTGATTGAATCAAAGACGTTAGTCCAGGAGGTTCGGAATGAAACACATCCGTGGCGTAACACCCTAATTTGTTGCCGGAAAGCGCCTCAAGCACTGCCGCTTCATCAACTAATGACGCCCGTGCCGTATTAACAAGAACGGCATTGTTGCGCATCTTCTGGATAACGGCTGCGTCAATGAGAGTAGAATTGTCAGCAGGCGGAGGACAATGCATCGTTATAACGTCTGCCATTCGAAAAATCTCACTACGCTCAGCCCATTTGAATTTGTCGCCAAAGCTCAGGGATTTATCGACGAAGGGATCTTCACCCAGCACGGTCGCGCCAATGGCATCAGCCATGGTCGCAACACCGCGGCCAATTGCGCCCATTCCGATGATGCCTAGCACGGATCCCCGAAGCTCTTTCCCTGCGCGACGAGACCAGTCACCAGACTTAAGGGACGCATCGCAAAACGGAACTTGTCTGAGGCCCGCCAACATCAACCCGAGGGCCAATTCGGCTACACCTTGCGAGTTGGCACCAATCGCGCGACGGACGTTAATTCCTAGTCGCTCACAGGTCTTTAGGGGGATGTTATCAACCCCAACACCATTGCGACTGATTACTTTTAGTGTGCCCGAGGCAGACGCGAGCACCGCTTCAGATACCGGCTCGACACCAGCCAGCCAGCCAACGCAACCTGGAAGAAGTTCTTGCAACTGAGCTTCGGTTGGGGTTTCGCCTGCAGGCCCCAGGCGCAAATCATAGCCCCGCTCTTTGAGGGCGTCCAAAGCGACATGGCTGCCCTTCGTGAGGGAACGCGGCGTGATCAAGATTGTATTCATGTTCACGCCCCCACTTTGACGCTTCCCACGTCCTTGGCAATTTTGGATAACCGCTCAAAACTTGGGCCTTCGGTAGGGATATTGATGTGGAAGACTTCTGCAATGACTTGGGTCCAGCCATGTAGGAAATAAGTCCAACCATCTTCAACATGCAGGTTTTTGGCCTGCCTTTGGGCGCAGGACTGATCCAAAAACACCAAGTCTCCACGATAGTTCAAATCCCAAGCTAAGCCGTTTTGCGGGAATTCGGCTGCGTCAGAAACAGGGGATCCAGGGGCATCTTTGCCTAAACCGGTTGCGTTGATCACCACAGATCCGGGCTTGAGCGCACTCAACTGAGCGTCATTTTTGGAGACATCCTCGGCAAGCACATAGGAAAACGGTACCCCGAAATCCAGCTCTGTGTGGATACGTTCGATCTCATCCAACCGGGGTTTGCTGCGGTTAGAAACAATAACACGCGAGGGCCGATTTGCGCCCTTTTCAAGATTTGCCAAATACCATGTGATCGCAATTGTCGACCCGCCTGCGCCCATGCAATACAGTTCGGCACCCGAGTCAATCCAGTGGTTTTCCGGGATGAAACTATCCAAGGCTAGACCGCTGGAAATAGGGTCTTTGGCGTGACAAATCAGTTTGCCGTCTTTCTTGGAGATACAGCTAATCTCACCCATTTTCTCAGCAAATAGGTCCCATTCTTCGAACAAATCCTTGGCAGCATAAAAGATGTCAATCTTATGTGTTGTTACCAAAGCCCCCATCGAAAGTGGGTCTATTTTGATAAAGGAAACCACGTCGCGATATACTTGGCGATCGGCGTGCAAGGGGAGATCTATGCCTTTGATTTGCACATTCTCAAGACCCAATTCCGCGGCCCAAGCTGGGAAAACCTTCAGAATAGAGGATTTTGACGTTGTCACCCCGATGAAATACAGAGTCGGTTTCGTAGCGGGAGTGAGGTTCATGCCGTCGCCCCCCGCGCCTTTGCCGCGATGGCAACGGCCTCAGCCGCGTTCTTGGAAATCATGTCCCATTCACCGTTTTCGATCATGCCTTGTGTGGCAATCCACGTGCCCCCAATTGAGAGAACCAATGGAGAGGACAAATAAACAGACGCAGCTGCAGGCTTTATGCCACCCGTTGGAATAAAACGAATTTCTTCCATAACATAAGGGGAGGCAATCGTTGCAAGTTTACTTATCCCACCGCTGGCTTCGGCGGGGAAGAATTTCAAGATGTTGGCGCCAGCTTGAAGGGCGTTTTCGATATCTGTAGGGCTGCTAATGCCGGGAAAAAAGGGCATTCCCGCAGATTTGGCAGCGGCTAGAACCACTGGGTTAACGCCTGGTGCCAGCGCAAAATCCGCACCGGCGTCCTTGGCAGCTTTCACTGAATTTACATTGAGAACGGTGCCTGCGCCCACTAACAAATCGGGGAATTCATGTTTGATATTCGCTATCGCTTGAGCGGCACCCGCTGTTCGGAATGTGATTTCGGCGACGGGCATATTACCCCGCACCAAAGCCTCAGCCATAAGAACTGCCTTGCTAGGATCATCGATGACGATCACTGGAAGAACGCCGACGTTAAAGATGCGGTCGATGATGTCGTTGTTCATTGGGAAACCTCGTTCGTCTGGACCAGTTCGACTGCGGACCGTGTGTTTATACCAAAGCGCGTCACGCCGAGTGCGACAAAGGCGTCGACAGTTTTCAGGTCCCGTATACCGCCAGAAGCCTTGATCTGAATTTCGCCCTGACAGGCATCCGCTATAATGCGTAATTTTTCGATGGACGCACCCTGTTTGCCCCAGCCCGTGCTGGTTTTGACAAATGCGGCTCCCGCATCGATGGCCATGGCACAAGCCGCGCGAATTTGGTCTTCGCTCAGGTATTCCATTTCAAGAAGCACCTTCATCGGAACAGGAGCGATGGCTTCTGCGACGGCTTTAATTTCTGCCGCAACATAGGCGGCATCACCTGAAATCAGACGTCCGACGTTGATCATCATATCGAGTTCCTGTGCCCCAATTGAAACCAACTCCTGCGCTTCGGCGATCTTGGTCTTTGTGGTTGCGCCGCCGGATGGGAAGCCGATGGGTCCACCAAGCAATGTTCGAGTGCCAGCGCCAAGGGCATCCTTTAAGTGTAGGACAAAGCTAGGCAAAACATGCGCTGCTACAAAGCCGTTCTGATTTGCGATCTTCGCCAAGCTCACGATATCATCAGCGCTGTGAAACGTCTGGACGCAACTGATGTCAATTATTTTGGCCAACTCCGCGCCACGGTATAACTTCGCCATCGCTTTATCCTGTCGTTTCTTTTGGTTTGGCGGCCTTTGCCGAACGAGGTATGTAATTTGGGTTCGGCGCTTGCGTCCAGCCGCCTCGCGTGTCGTCGACTATAAGCGACGCCATTCCAGCGGCAGAAGCGATGATTTCATAATCCTGCCCCGCATCCGCTGGGTAACAAAAAACAGTCACCAACTCAGTGTCACCAACGTTTACGCTCCGGTGAATCCAGTATGGTGGAACGTAAACTATTGCGTTTTTCTCCATCTCAACGGCTGAAATTTGTCCGTCGAGCGTCTCCATCAACATTACGCCTTTACCAGCAACGCAGTGGTAAATTTCCGGGCGGTCAGATTTCTTATGTAGATGTCCGCGCGTCATGAAGTATTCATCTGAAACCTTACCTGGTTGCAGGGTAGACGTGCCAAAAATTAGGTCGCCTTCGTTGGTGCTCGGCAGAAAGTGGTCAACAACATAGGCGATGTCTTGGCCACGCTCCTGCGCCAGTGCCTCAAAGGCGGATGAATTACAGTAACACCCTTTAAGTTCACCGATACGCTTCACGTAACGGTCGCTTGCACCGGTCATTGCGCCCGTTTTGGGATCGATTACGGCCTTTGTGGGGTCTGCAATCCGCATAATCACTGTCCTTTCCAAAATGTTCCAACGTTACATTTTTTATGTACCAATATTACATTTACATTGTCAACAGGATAACTATGGCGTCGGAATCAATGCCAGATCAAGTAGCAGTAATGGCGAAAATTTGCTTGCAGATTGACCGCCCCCCTCTCGCAACTAGCTGAGCACTAGGTCGACATAGAGACCGCAGCCGCATCTAGGAATTCCGACAGAACGATCAGGAAAGCCATTGTTTTATATGAATTATCTCTGATAAGTTCGGCAAAAAAGATGCCAACAGCGCTACGGTCACGCACAACACCAAAGGAACGGGAAATGCCCCGCACACCCAACCTCCAGGCACAGAAATGGCGCGCAAAATCGCACCGACAGCTGTTCATTCAAAAATTGGGAAGAATCTAGTGTTGACAGTTTAAATGTAGTAATTGTACAAAAAGAAGCGGCGATCGAATCCGCTATTCGTTAACCGGGTGCCCGTCGAGGAGGCGGCACTTAACTTTCAACTCCGACCGAATAGGTCTATTTGGAAGTGCTGCACAACAGAGCCAATCAACGTGGAGGAAATTATGAACACGAAATTCAAAATGATGGGGACTGCGATCGCATTCGCCGCCACCATCGCAGCGCCATCAATGTCGTTCGCAAAAGACCTGACAATTATGACTTCGCTGCCCACACTTCAGCACCCATTCTTTGTGCATATGCAAAACGAACTAAACGATGAAGCTGGCACACTCGGTAGCATCAAAATCGTCGCAGCCGATGGTCAAGGAAGCTCGCCTAAGCAGGCGGCCGACATTGAAAACGCTATTGTTCAAGGCGTAGACGGCATCATCATCAGCCCCAATGATGTAAACGCGCTCGCAACTTCAATCGAAGAAGCCATCGAAGCGGGTATTCCTGTTGTCACAATCGACCGTCGTGTTGACAATGTTGATGGTATTTTGGCCCACATAGGCGCCGACAATGTAAGTGGCGGTGAAACTCAGGCCAACTTCTTGGTTAAGATGTTCCCCGACGGTGCAAGAGTTGTGAATCTACAGGGGCAGCCCGGCTCCAGCCCTGCGATTGATCGTAGCGAAGGCTTCCACAATGTCCTCGACGGCATGAGCGACAAGTACCAAATCGTTGCCGAGCAAACTGCTAATTGGAACCGTTCCGAAGCTTTAAACGTCATCAATTCAATCTTGGCCGGCATGGAAACACCACCAGATGTGGTAAATACAGCTAATGATGAAATGGGTTTTGGTGTTGTCGAAGCTTTCCGTGCGGCTGGTCTTGAAATTCCGGTCATCACATTTGATGCAGGTCCAGAAGCGCTCGTTTCGGTGCGTGACGGTGGGCTTTCCGGTACTGTAGATCAGTATCCAGGCCAGCAGTCGCGGACAGCGATGAACATCCTTGTTTCCTTCCTTCGCGACGGCACTAAGCCAGAGCAAGCGGTTACACTGATTGTGCCTCAGATGATCACGAAGGATAATCTAGATACATCCGAACGTATTGCAGAAGTTAAGTAAACGCTTCTAGCAAAGCTCCGGCCCCCGACACTCCCTAGAGGGCCGGACCACGTCAATGAATTATACGTCAGCGCAGGAAATATCTTATGGGCACGCCACTACTTCGTATTCAAGGTCTAAGTAAATCATTTCCAGGGGTTCGCGCGCTCTCTGATGTTGGATTTACCATCGGTTATGGCGAGGTTCATGCGCTTTTGGGTGAAAATGGAGCCGGAAAATCGACACTCCTAAAGATCTTAAGTGGAGCACTGAAACGCGATAAGGGCACCATCGATTTTGCCGATCAGCCCTATGAAATTGATACGCCAATTCAGGCAAATGACGCCGGTATTGTAACAATCTATCAAGAGTTCAATCTGATACCGCCGCTGTCTATTGCCGAAAACATTTACTCAGGTCGTGAGCCAACCAAAGGCATCTTTATCAACCGTAAATTGATGTTAGAAAATACCCAGGCGGTCTTGGATCGGATGGGTCTAGACCTAGATCCAAGGCGGATTGTTAGCAGCTTGTCAGTTGCCGAACAGCAAATGGTCGAGATTGCGCGTGCGCTGTCTATGGCCTCAAAACTGATCATTATGGACGAGCCAACTTCAGCGCTCAGCGAGGCTGAAGTGGAAGTGTTGATGAATATCATTCGCACGATCCGTGCCGAAGGGATCAGTATGATATTCGTGACCCACCGCCTGAAGGAAGTCAGTGAAATTTGCGACCGATACACCGTCCTTCGGGATGGCAATTTCATCGAGTCAGGCAGCATTGGCGATGTCGATGAGCGAGACATCATCAAGTTGATGGTTGGCCGCGAGGTCAACGCCCTCTTTCAACGTCGCGAATACGTTGCCGCCGAAAACGACGACCAACCGATTGCGTTGCGTGTAAGCGGGTTGGAAAATGTATTCCACCTAAACGACGTCAACGTAACCCGCATTAAGGACGCTGGCTTTGAGGTTCGCCGCGGCGAAATTCTCGGGATTGCCGGGCTTGTTGGGTCCGGTCGAACAGAAATGGCCCGCATGATTTTTGGGGCTGATGAACGCGCTGCTGGGACGATCGAAGTTTTTGGAGAAGCCGTTGATATTAAGTCCCCGATGGATGCTATCGACGCAGGGATCGGCATGGTTCCAGAGGATCGAAAACAGCAGGGATGCTTTTTGGAATTGTCGGTCGCGGCAAATATGGGCGTGGTCGCTCTGAAATCATTGTGTTCGGGCCTAGGGTTTGTTGACCGAACAAAGGAATCCGAAATGATCTCGGAATTTGGGAGCAAGCTCGGCGTCAAAATGTCGTCTGATCGGCAGAAAATTGGCAATCTTTCCGGCGGCAACCAACAGAAGGTGATTGTGGCTCGTTGGCTGGCTGCAAACCCGAAAATTCTCATCGTAGACGAGCCAACACGGGGCATCGATGTCGGCGCAAAATCACAGATTCACGAAATTTTGTTCGACCTGGCCAATCAAGGCCTGGCAGTCATTGTTATTTCGTCTGAGCTCCCTGAGCTTCTTTGTGTGAGCGACCGAATTGTAACGATGTGTGAAGGCAGCAGCGGCAAAATACTGAATACAGTCGACGCGACTGAAGAAATCCTGATGCGGCGCATGTCTGGGCTGTGAAGAAACCTACAATAACCTTGAGTAAAGGGAAGAGACAAATGTTAAACGAGCAAACCACACAGATAAGTGCGCCGAAGAAGGCGGCAAAGACCGAGTTCGATGTCATCGGGTTCTTTGCAAAGTTCGCCCCTTTGATCTTTT
>MAAC01002181.1_pt1 | contig 13817 bp, 9 predicted proteins | sample 1115981 | NCBI WGS metagenome assembly MAAC01 (sample SAMN04961126, study PRJNA320927) | seawater metagenome | isolation source: sample BD02T64 sea water enriched with oil for 64 days | place: USA:Gulf of Mexico | collected 2013-07-27 | reverse complement strand
CACAAAATTTACATACAAAAACTAAGTTAAACAAAGGGTTGACATAAACACTTACATTGATGTACATTAATACAAGTTAAGGTTTAGTGAATTTTTAAGCCTCATAACCCGAAGGTCGTAGGTTCAAATCCTGCTCCCGCAACCAATTTCAAGAAAATTTCAAGAATAAAATATCTGATACTTACAAAAAAAACGTAGTCTCACTTTCCATAAATAAATTGCTCCCGCAACTAATTTCAAAAAGAATACATCTAATATTTTAGCAAATAAGATAAGTCGTAGGTTCACTCTTCATAAATAAAGTGCTCCCGCAACCAATTTCAAAAAGAATACATCTAATATTTTTGTAAACAAAATAAGTCGTAGGTTCACTTTCCATAAATAAAGTGCTCCCGCAACCAATTTCAAAAAGAATACATCTAATTTTTTAGCAAACAAAATAAGTCGTAGGTTCACTCTTCATAAATAAAGTGCTCCCGCAATTAATTCTTAAGTGCACAATTAAAACAAGCTTAGCATTTAGTTATAGCTTTTATTAAAAGTTTGCTTCCTGCTAACCTTGAAGCCTTAACTAGTTTAGGACTTTTTATCTTAAAGTAAATTAGTGGTAGGTAGAGGTAAATTTCATCTTTACACCAAGCCATAGCCCCTGCGTAGCCCCTAGACATACAACAAACTTTCCCCTAGTATAGAAATAGAATTTTCCTTGAATAGTCATATATTTATATCGTAATGAGCAGTAATACTTTAATACCAAATACACCAACAACAATAGGCAGTTGGGCGCTATTAATTGCTAAAGCAATTGCAAGTTATGGGCTTGATAGCCACGTTTTATTCACTAAAGCGGGGATTGATTTAGCGGCAATTCAAACCAACCCAGAAGTTCGCTTACCCGTGAAGCAAATGACGGTTTTATGGCAACTTGCCGTTAAAGAAACAAAAGATGAATGCTTTGCCCTTAGCTTAACTAAATTTTTTCAGCCCAACACTTATAGTGCTGTTGGTTTAGCCTTTGCATCAAGCCGTAATATTTTAGAAGGTTTTGAGCACAGTCTTCGTTATTTCAAAATGACCACTGATGCCTCTGTCCATACCTTAGAAAAGCTGAACGACAAAGTTATTTTACATATTGATATTCCACCTGAAAATGAGCCAGTTTCAATAGAGGCTATTGAAGCTTTTATGTCGACATTGGTTTCACTGTCAAGAGTGATGACAAGCGAAGATTTCTCGCCGCTTGAGGTTTGTTTTAAGCACGATAAAACGGCATATAAAACTGTTTATGAAGAGTTTTTCAAATGTCCGGTTTTGTTTAATCAGCCACAACATAAAATCACCTATGCACTTGCCGATCTCCAGCAACCGCAAATGTTGGCTAACCCCGCCTTAGCCAGTACATTAGAAAGCTGGATTGATGAACATTTAAATCGATTTAGCCAAGACTTGCTATCAACCAAAGTCAAAGCCTATATTCTTGATAACATTCTTAAGGGTGATATTGAACTTGAAAAAATTGCTAGTTCACTTCATTTAGGTTTACGTACTCTGCAGCGAAAACTTAAAGCTGAACGTAAAAGTTTTAATGAGTTGTTAGATGAGTGCCGTCACTATATGGCCATTAAATTATTGTCAGAGCAAAGGGTGCCCTTAATTGAAATTTCTTATATGCTTGGTTTTTCCGATCAAAGCGGTTTTACTCGTGCTTTTCGTCGTTGGACAAATACCAGCCCTAAAAACTATCGTGATCAACATGGCCATAAGCTGCTCAGTGATTAGCTAAAAAAACGATTATCCTCAACACAATCGTTTTTATAACGACATTACTGGCTAGTTATTTTTAACGATTAATGCTGCTTAACAATGCCAGGTAAATACTGCTCGACACTACTCCATTAACGAACTTATTGATCAGGCAAATAAACACGAAAGTTCAGTCTAAATATACCTTCTTTCGGTGTTGGCAACCGATTTGACTCTAAGCCTTCAGGTGGCTTGGCTTGAATATATAAATCAAGCGAGCCATCTTCATGGTATTTCATCCCTATGCAGATAACTCAGGATTGAACCACACTGTATAAGTATAGGTAGACATAATCATGAACATGCCAGAAGCAAGCTTTTTAGCTTGGCAAAAACAGTTTAGTACAGAATATGATTACTTGAAATATTTACAAAAAATGAAATGGCCAAATGGCTTTATTTGTCCGAGTTGCGGCAATGACCATAACTATAAAATTGCCAGTCGCCATTTATACGAGTGTACGTAATGTAAAAAGCACTTAAAATCAGGTCAAAAAGTTCGGTCTGATGCATTGCCAGCATTAAATATAATTGCTCAAACACAAAACGATGAAGCAAGGGTAACACCAAGCTATTTGGTCGATGAATGGCTGCCGTGGGTACACATCGCATCGGCAATTTAAAAACATTTTTGTTGGGTAGATTCCATCGAGTATCAGGAAAATATTTACAAGAATACCTAGATGAGTTCTGTTATCAGTTCAACCGTCGATTTATCGAAAAACAGATCCCTAACCGTTTGTTAAACTTGGCGATAGTTCATGCGCCTGTAAAATAGTCCTGAGCCAAGTGCATAGGCATGTCGTTAAATAAGCTTTACTGACCATCAGATGACAAAAGCTGTCTTCAGGATGACAACTTTTGTCTTCATAATTTAAGGAGTTACGATATTAAAGTTTCCAGCTGGTGTGTCGAATAGCCTGAAAAAATTAACTAGGTCAAAAATGCTACCCTCAACAAAGAGTTCGTCTGAAAACAAGGTATTTTTAATGCCCGCTTTACCGATAAGAATTTTAACGAATAAACGATGAGTTAATAGCAAACTGGCGTTAATTTCGTCGACATTGTTATCGACAAAGCTCTGTGCAGTTGAGTCTTTTTCCAATACATAATGATGCAAAACTGAGTTATTGAGTTTCAATAAATAACGTTCATTAGTATCAGTGAAATTTAAAACAATATTGACTATTTCACCTTGAGATTTCTCACTATTTAGACGCACCGACATTGATTCAAAAAATTTAGTCACTGGTGTGTTTTTTAAAACCTCTTCCATTGAAGCTAAATCTATACCTTTATTTGCAACCCCCTGTGCTAGCTCTTGTGCACCCATCAAATAAAAGTTTCTCCACGGCGCTGACTCGGCTTGGTAACCTAACTGCTGATAAGTCTTGGCCAGTAATTTTTTTGCTGCGCTATTGTCTGGATTTGCAAAAACAATGTGGTTTAATAATTCAGCAACCCAGCGATATTCACCTTGAACAAAAGAGGCTTTAGCTTTCGCAATTATATTTTCTTCACCGCCCATCATATCTACATATTTGATTGATGATTGCGCTGCGGGCAACGGATTTAAATGCGCTGGATTAGCATCAAACCAGCCCATATAAAATTGATATACCGCCTTGGCATTATGACTCAAACTACCGTAGTAGCCTCGGTTGGCAAAATAATTTGCTAGCGATTCAGGCAGGGTTATTTGCTCGGCAATTTCATTGGCCGTTAAGCCTTGATTAAGCAAACGAACACTTTGATCATGAATATATTTATACAGATCTCTTTGATTAGCTAAAAAGGTTTTAACTTTTTCGTTACCCCAAATTGGCCAATGATGACTACCAAAATAAATATCTGACTGACCAAACATTTGTAATGACTGATCTATGGTATTACTCCAATCAAGCGCATTTCGCACCTGTGCGCCACGTAAGGTGTAAAGGTTGTGCATATTTCGAGAGACTAGCTCTGCACCACAAAATATTTTAGCTGCTGGCAAATAAAAAGTTAGCTCTGCGATTGATTCGGTGCCCGAGGCATTTTGAAAAATAAAATCAATACCATCAATCGTTTTGGTCGTGTTATTAGTGGAAATTAACTCCGTTGGCGTGACAATACCAAAGCGACCAAATGCTGGTCCTGTTCCTAAACCTGAACCAATATGACCTTGGGTATTTCTAGGCAAGTTTTTACCGTACATATAAGCTGATCGACGAGCCATAGCAATACCTGCAATAATATTCTCACTGGTAGCCGCTTCCATAAAACCTTCAGGTGCAATCACCCGTATGCCCTGCTCTTTTATTTTTTCTGGGGAAACAATCCCTAAAACACCGCCAAAATGATCAATATGGGCATGCGTTAAAATAATTGCTTTTATTGGCTTTACCCCTAAATGCTGCTGAGCAAATTTAAGCGCCGCTTGGGCTGTTTCTTTCGCGGTGAGCGGATCGACAATGATCCAACCGCTTTTACCTTCAATAATAGACATATTAGCAAAGTCAAAACCACGAATTTGGTAAACGCCATCGCTTACTTTAAATAAACCGCGAATATTATTTAACTTTTCTTGTCGCCATAAACTAGGGTTAACAGTTTCAGGGGCATCACCTTGAATAAAACTATATGCAGAATTATCCCAAATAACTTCACCCGCTGAATTTAAAATAGCTTGGTTAGGTGCCTTGGCAATTAAACCTTTATTTGCTTGTTCAAAATCTTGTTGATCTTTGAAATTAAGTTTTTTATTTATAGTTTGATGTGCTTGAAGCGTTGCGCTTGAAACAGATATTTGCTCTTGTTGCACAACTTCATTTTGGGCAGGTTGGCATGCTGATAATAATGTTATGGCTAAAATAGGTAATATGCGCATTGGCTAATCTCTTCAATGTCAAAAGTTATATTTATACTACAAAAATAACGACAAAAATTACTGTCTCTAGCTGACAACAATTGGTTATTTAACGACAAAGATAAAAATTTGACATCTAAAGTCAGGAGTAAGGCATAGGCTTTCGCTTTAAGTGTTGCTGCGCGAACAAGCAAGACGCGTAAACCCTTCCATGGGGCTCTACACAAGCATCCATGCTTGTGAAGCTTGCTTTTATCACATCTTCAAAACTTAATATAAAACAAACACTTGAATTTTTAACAACAATTGGCGGGAACATAGCCAATATCAATTGCAGTAACTTAAAAATGAAGAGAATGTTATGGCTAATAATCCTTATAGTGAAAATTATGATCAACAAGAAATCACCTTGTCAAATGATGTGTTCCCCCCTAATAAGGTAGCCGTGGTTGATGGTGGAGCAAAGGTTGCGGCTCATTTTAGTTCATTAAATTTTGATCATCTTATTTTTACTGGCTCAACGGCTGCCGGGCGTAAAGTGATGACCGCTGCCACGAAAAACTTAACTATGTTCAGTAGCATGTTTTACTTATAATAAAATCAGAGCCTACGCCTTATTTTCTTGCCACTTTTTCTAGTGAAAGGTAAATATGGCACAGGCATCCTGCTCTACGTCAACTAAGCGAGCGTAAAGGTACTCACTTCATCCATCAGTTGCTTAGCGACCACCTCTAAACATTTTGACGACTCTTTAAGTTTTGACGCACTGTCATTGGTACTGTGATAAGTATGTTGAATAATCTCAATATTGCGATTAACTTCATCAACCGTGGCCGACTGCTCTTCTGTTGCGGTAGCATTTTGAAAATTCATGTCACTTAGCTCAGAAGATTGACTGGTAATATTAGTGAGCTGTTCAGATAAGCCAGCAAAGCTGCCCACCGTTGTATTTGCACATTCTTGACTGCTAAGCATGGCTTGAACGCCTTCTTGGCTGCGGTGTTGTAATTGTTCAATCATATTTTGAATACGAGAAGTAGACTCAGACGTTTTTTGTGCCAAAGTACGTACTTCATCGGCAACAACCGCAAATCCTCGCCCTTGCTCACCAGCTCGCGCCGCTTCTATTGCTGCATTCAACGCTAATAAATTAGTTTGTTGAGCAACGCCATTGATAACATCCAAAATACTACCAATTTCATTACTGTCATCAGCTACTAACTGAATAATTGCTTTCGATTGGTCTATTTCTTCTGAAAGCTTATTAATGGACTCGCTTGCTTGATTAACCAAGGATTCTCCTTGAATAGCGGCATCATGTGCAGATTTTGATTTTTCAGCCGTGCCTGAGCAATTCGAGGCAACTTCTTGCACTGTCGCATCTAATTCATTTACCGCTACCACCACTAACTCGGTTTGCTCTAAACCCGCATTCATTTCATTATCAACGGTGCCAATAATTTGCTGAATTTCATCTACCGTTTGGGTTAATTGCTGGCTGGCATTTCTAACATTAGTGGTTAAGTGACCTAAATGCTCCACCATTTGATTAAAGTTGTGGGCTAGTAAGCCTAGTTCATCTTTACTATTTACTTGTGCTTGTGAGGTGAGATCTGAATGCTGTTGAACTTTTATCATAGCCCCTGAAAGTGAACGAATTTGTCCTCCTATTTGCCTTAGTAAATAAACACTGATAGACAAACTCAACAGTAAGGCGGTTAGTGCAATGGCAATAAGTTTGAGTAAGTTCGCATAAGCATCATCTTTTGCTGTTGTGATTAACTGCGTTAATTGTTTTGAGAGGTTATTTTCTACGAGTTTTAATTTTTCAATACGTGCAGAAGAATTAGCAAACCAGTAATTAGCATTAATTCTTAAACGTTTCTTTTGTTTTAATACCGTTTTTCGTATGCGATCAACTTCTTTAATGGCATCACCAGTAAAGGCGGCATTAAAGGCTACTTTTTGCTCTTCAGTGGCAAGCTCTAAAAACAGGGTTAAATACGTTTTTTGTTCCGCTAATAAACTAACAAAATGGTTATACATGGCAACGCTGGGTTTCTTTGTTGCAAACGCTTGGCTCAATATTGCCCGCTCAATACCCGCCAATTCTTTATTTTGTAATAAATACAGATAAGCATTCATTTGACGATTTATTCGTTTATCATCCACCAAGGTTGAAATTAAACGATTTATTGCTAGCAAGGAACCATTAAGACTGGTGTAGTAATTAACAATTTCATTGTTTGGCATAGATTGTTCATTCACACCTAAGCGAATATTACTGAGTTTGCCAAATTGTTTATCTATAGATGAAATTAAATCTGTCAGTGATTTACCACTCTCAGCGATATTAAACTGATTGGCAACGGTTTTATAATGGGATAATTGTTGTTCTGTTTTGACGATTTGATTGGTTAAATCAGTAGAGAATTTTTTCCCTTTGGCACTTAAGTAACCCGCAGAAAAACCAAATTCTTTTTGTAATTCATCAACCAATTGACTAGCCGCTGAATTTAATGATTCTAACGTTTGTGCTTGCTGCATGACAGCGAAAACTTGGTAATTTTTTAACAGACCATTAATGATAAAAACCAACGCTAATAATAATGGGATGAGTGTCAGGGCAAGTAATTTATAGCGAATAGAAAAATCTCTTAAAAAGTTCATTTATATTACCTCATATTATTTGTGGCGTTTTCTCCACCGATGTAGTTAACATCATGCTCCTAGTTTTGCTTTACTGCTCCTTGAATGCTTATTCGGTTATTCTCGATACATTTTACCTTACAGATAAAAAGGCCTGCGCAAAAAAGCGCAGGCAAAACAGAACAGCTAAATAGCGTTGCATTACCAACTTAGCAAGGTAACACCCTGTTCTTTACAAAAGTTGACCGTCAAACTAAAGCACTGGTGAGACTTAAAATATCAGGTCAACAAAAAAGCCATACTGAAATGCATTACTAACAGTATGGCAAAACGATCTTAAAAATCGAATTGAAAACCAAGAACGATGGCATTATAGTTAGCCTGAGCATCAGATTGATAATCTTGTAGCTCACCAACTAAACGAAATTCAGGCGTCCATTGATAATGAACGAATAACATTGATAGCTCATTATCTACTTCAGCTACTGCATCAAGCCCTTTAGCAGCATCGGCAGCACGACTATCTTGATGACCTTCGCCGTAACTATAACCAACAGTCGTTTTATCAAAAGTGTAATATGCTTCAACATACCATTGAGTTGCGTCAACATCAGCATCATTAATAGTGCCGCCATATAAACCATCTGCACCAATACCTGTGGTATCCGTGTAGGATAAAGCAATACTAAAATCGCCTAAACCAATACGCGTACCAATATCAAAGCCTTGCATATCATAATCAAATGGCGTTGCACCTAAAACAGCAACATTTTGTTGGAAAAGTCCCGACCATAACTCAACATTAGCAGAATCAAATTTAGTGCTGTAATTAACTTGACCTTCTATACGAGGTGTATCTGTTTCGATATCAGCATCTTGTGGCTCTTCAGGGTTAATTAAGGCCACTTTAAAGCTTAAGCCATTAAAGTCATTTGAGCTGTATTTTACCTGTGGGTTAAAGTTAGCATAAACATAACCTGTACCAATACGACCACCCGTCGCATTACCAGTATCAGCGCCGCCGCCTAACCAACCTACGCCACCTTGGCTAGCTTTATCACCTATCGCTGAGCTATTAAAAACACCAAAATCTTTACCCGCAGTGATCGTACCGAATTCACCCGCTATTTGAATATTAGCAACACGGCTTTCAAATGCACCACTGTTTTGTACACCATTGCTACCTTGCAAGTGAGTGTCTATTTGAAAGTGACCTGAAACAACTAAACCACTCGCTGTTTTTGGTGCTGCTACGTGAAAGTTTAAGTTGGCAGGGTTAAAACCCGATTGCACACGTGTTGCTGACTCATCATCATCATGATCTGAGCTAACAACAAAAACAGGAATAGAGCCACTGATACTTGTTTCCCAACCTGAATCACTTGCTATTGTTACCGTTGCATTGGCCGTACTTGTCATTGCAGCCATCGCTAATACCATGGCGCTGCTTAATTTAGTTACTTTTGCTACATTGTTTGTTTTTGTTACGTTTTTCATGTTTCTTATATCCTAAATTTAGTGTTTTATTTTACTAGGGATTTTATATTTTTTACTTATTTGCACAAAATCAGCCTAGCTTTATCCACACCCCAGAAAATAACTGGGGAGCGAATAATTATTTTTACTAAGAGTTAACGTTTAGTTATTCTGCTTTCCAGCTTTCTAGTAAATCATCATAGGCAATAGTTTTACCTTGAGGTTTTTCATTACTTAGCTTAGCTTTTGGAGCGCCTGGTTTGTTCAACCAATAACTAGGGTCACGTTTTTCATTTAATTTAGGTCCACATTCACCTTGAACATTAGCACGCTCTAGACGTTTCATAACCTTGTCTTGTGCTGCTGCTAAATTATCAAGTGCTTGTTGTGGAGTTTTCTCACCACTTGCTGCTTCAGCAATATTTTGCCACCAAAGTTGAGCCAGTTTAGGGTAGTCTGGAACATTAGTTCCGGTAGGTGTCCAATTTTCACGTGCTGGGCTACGGTAAAATTCAACTAAACCACCTAGTTTTGGTGCCGCATCAGTCATTGCCTGAGAATTTAAATCAGACTCACGAATAGGTGTTAAACCCACTAAGGTTTTTTTCAATGAAACTGTTTTAGAAACAGTAAATTGTGCATATAACCATGCTGCTAGGCGACGTTTTTCAGGTGTAGACTTCATAAATGTCCAAGCACCCGTGTCTTGATAACCAAGCTTCATGCCTTCTTCCCAATAAGGACCTTTAGGAGAAGGAGCCATACGCCATTTTGGTGTGCCATCGTCATTAACTACGGCTAAACCTTTATCTGTCATACTGGCTGTAAAAGCGGTATACCAAAAGATTTGTTGTGCAATATTTCCTTGCGCTGGTACAGGACCCGCTTCAGAGAACGTCATACCTTGTGCTTGTGGTGGCGCATAATCGCCTAACCAATCTACATATTTAGTGGTAGCAAATACGGCTGCAGGGCCATTCGTTGCGCCGCCGCGTGAAACACTTGAACCTACAGGACGACAACCTTCTACGCGAATACCCCATTCATCAACAGGTAAACCATTTGGTAGGCCTTTATCGCCAGCACCCGCCATTGAGAACCACGCATCAGTAAAACGCCAGCCTAAAGAAGGATCTTTTTTACCGTAATCCATGTGACCATATACACGTTCACCATCAATCATTTTTACATGGTTAGTAAAAAAGTCAGCAATATCTTCATAAGCAGACCAGTTTTCAGGTACACCTAAGGCGTAACCGTAACGGGCTTTAAATTCTGTTTTTAGATCTTCACGGGCAAACCAATCGGCACGAAACCAATATAAGTTAGCAAATTGTTGATCAGGTAATTGATATAATTTCCCATCAGGGCCAGTAGTAAAATCTAAGCCGATAAAATCATCAATATCCAAGGTAGGTAAAGTATAATCAGCAGCTTCATTTTCAATCATGTCAGAAATAGCGACAACTTTACCGTAACGAAAGTGAGTACCAATTAAATCTGAGTCATTGATGTAAGCATCATAGATATTACGACCTGATTGCATTTGAGTTTGTAATTTTTCAACAACATCCCCTTCTTGAATCAAATCATGATTCACCTTAATACCGGTGATTTCCTCAAAGGCTTTCGCTAAAACTTGTGACTCATAAGTATGTGTCGCTATCGTTTCAGACGCAACGTTAATAGTCATGCCTTTAAATGGTTTCGCAGCATTCATAAACCACTTAAGTTCTTCAAGTTGCTCACTTTTACTTAACGTTGATTTGGTAAACTCTTTATTCAACCATTTATTGGCTGTATCAAGAGATTGTTCCGCTAGCGTAGGCAAAGCCATACCAGCAATAGACATAGCTGCACCTAGTAATACAATCTTCTTTAATTTATTCTCTTTCATGATATTTCTCATTTTTATATTAGATTGTGATTTTTCTCTGAAAATAAACAGCAATTATTATCTTGTTGATATTTCCAGTACTTTTGTTGGTATTAACCAACGGGTCGATTTGGTAAATAAATTATTTTAAGGATAGTTAAAAAATCTATTTATTCAAATCTTTAAATGTATCGGCCTTACCTTCTATTTAGGTCGATACATTTAATTTTTACCTAGTAATATTTTCCCCATTAATATGACTAGTTTAAATTTACCTTCTACCTACTTATCCCCAGCGCAATAATATTGCTAACCAAATAACTGATAATGCTAAAGCAATCATCAGACTAAATTCAGTCACGGCCAGAAAGGCCAAATGAATGTAAGCACTACTAAGTAGACCAATAAAAAGTCGGTCTCCTCGGGTGGTACTAATCGGTAAAAACCCTTTACGATCAGTACAAGGCACTTTAATTTCATATACAGTCATACATACTAATATGACTGCAATAACACTAAAAAATGTTGCTGTTAAATCAGTCCACGCCATCCAATTCATAATATATCTCCTAAAATGTCTTACACACGTCCCAAGGCGAAACCCTTGGCAACATGATTTCGTACAAAATAAATCACCAATATTCCTGGGATGATAGTTAAAATACCCGCGGCGGCTAATAGGCCCCAATCAATACCTGCGGCACCAGCGGTTCGGGTCATAATTGCAGCAATAGGTTTTGCTTCAACTGACGTTAACGTTTTCGCTAGTAGTAACTCAACCCAAGAAAACATAAAACAGAAGAACGCCGTAACACCGATACCTGAACTAATCATAGGTAAAAATATACGAATAAAGAATCGTTGAAAACTATAGCCATCGATAAAGGCGGTTTCATCTACTTCACGTGGTACGCCAGAGATAAAGCCTTCTAAAATCCATACCGCTAATGGCACAGTGAATAAGCAATGAGCAAGCGCTACCGCAATATGGGTATCAAACAAGCCAACTGACGAATAAAGTTGAAAGAATGGCAGTAAGAAAACCGCTGGTGGTGCCATTCTATTCGTTAATAACCAGAAGAATAGATGCTTATCACCAACAAACTTATAGCGACTAAATGCATAAGCAGCAGGTAATGCGACTATTAAGGTAATAACCATATTCATGGCCACATAAATCATAGAGTTGACATAACCCATATACCAACTTGGATCGCTAAAGATGGTGATATAGTTATCAAAAGTAAAATTATTTGGCCATAAAGTCAGTGTGCCAAGTATTTCATCATTTTTCTTAAACGACATATTAAGTAGCCAATAAATAGGCACTAATAAAAACAATAAGTAAGCGGTCATGCCGCGGGATTTACGTTTATTTATTTGCATAAGTTACTCCTTATTTAGCCTTGTCTTGTAAGTTAATTACGGTAAAAAACAGATAACAGACTAATAAAACAATTAAATAATAAATCAATGAGAAAGCAGCAGCTGGTCCCAAATCAAATTGCCCAATAGCCATTTTCGTTAACGCTTGGCTTAGGAAAGTAGTTGAGTTTCCTGGTCCGCCACCCGTTAAAACAAAGGGTTCGGTATAGATCATAAAGCTATCCATAAATCGTAGTAACACGCCGATAACCAAGACACTTTTCAAACGAGGTAATTGAATGTAACGAAAGATTGCCCACGTTGATGCACGGTCAATACGTGCTGCTTGATAGAAAGCTTCTGGTATAGCTCGCAGGCCTGAATAACAAAGTAAGGCAATGAGTGATGTCCAATGCCAAACATCCATTAGCAATACGGTGAACCATGCATCACTTGCATTAGAAGCATAGTTGTAATCAATACCTAAGGCATTAACTGCCCAACCGAATAAGCCAATATCTGCGCGGCTAAACGTTTGCCAGATGGTGCCAACTACGTTCCATGGAATTAACAACGGAATAGCAACAAGTATTAAACTTACCGACGCCATTCGCCCTTTCGCCGGCATCATCAACGCAACGGCAATACCGAGTGGGATTTCTATCAATAACACCGAGAATGAATAACTAAATTGGCGTAATAGTGAATCAAGTAAACGCGGGCTGCGCAGCATTTCTCGATACCATTCTGCACCAACAAAATAAGAGGTATTTTGGTCAAAAATATCTTGTACCGAATAGTTAACTACCGTCATTATCGGAACAATTGCAGAAAAAGCCACCAGTAAAAACACCGGTAAAACAAGAAACCATGCCTTGTTATTGGTTATTTTCTTCATACGTTTTCTCCTTCTTGTTCAGTAGGTACTTCAACAAGATACTCATCAACATAAACCTTAAGCCATTGTTCAGGAAAACTAATATAGACTTTGCCTTTAGGCACTTGTCGGTCTTCATCAAGACGTACTTTTAGCTCTTGGCCATCGAGTTTCATATTAAGAATTTTATAAGTACCTAGGTCTTCAACATGAAGTAGATCACAACAATAGGCATCGCTATTAGGTTCATCCCAAACATGAATAAATTCTGGGCGGATACCTATCTTGACATTTTTACTCGGCATTTTAGCCAACAATTCAGTCATTGCTGGTTCTAGGGCTACTTTAGTATCGTTAAATTTAACGCCACCATTACAACGCTCTACTGCCACTAAATTCATACCTGGGCTGCCAATAAAGTAGCCAACAAAAGCATGATTTGGACGTTCGAATAATTCTCTCGGCGTACCAAATTGAACAATTTGCCCGCCGTACATGACCGCTATTTTTTCAGCAAATGTTGACGCCTCTAACTGATCATGGGTTACATAAACCATGGTTATGTTGAATTGCTCATGAATTTGCTTCAATTTACGGCGTAATTTCCACTTTAATTGCGGATCAATAACCGTGAGCGGTTCATCAAACAAAATTGCCGAAACATCGCTACGAACCAGACCACGTCCCATCGATACTTTTTGCTTTTCATCGGCGGTAAGGTTACTGGCATTCTTTTTCAAAAGTTCTGTTAATTCAAGCGCTTCAGCAATTTCATGCACTCTACTTTGCACCTGAACTTCTGGCGTTTTCATATTACGCAAAGGAAAAGCTAAGTTATCAAAAACAGTCATTGAATCGTAAATAACAGGGAATTGAAAAACTTGCGCAATGTTGCGATCTTCAGGTGGAATGTCATTTACCTC
>MAAC01000733.1_pt1 | contig 13827 bp, 9 predicted proteins | sample 1115981 | NCBI WGS metagenome assembly MAAC01 (sample SAMN04961126, study PRJNA320927) | seawater metagenome | isolation source: sample BD02T64 sea water enriched with oil for 64 days | place: USA:Gulf of Mexico | collected 2013-07-27 | reverse complement strand
CAAACTAATGCCAAAGACCCGACATAGTTCATTAATTTTATATTGAGACTCCGCTTTCTTCATATCTTTAATCAATTCAAATTTTGATTGTCGCGTATGAAGAAAGCAGCAGCTTTTTTAAATATTTCATTATCCCGCTGTGATCGCTTTAATTGTTTCTCTAGCAGTTGAATACGTTGTTGGTCAGGTGTGATGGCATTAGATTTTTTTGGAGTATGACCCGATACCTCTGCTTTATATTAGCTTTTCCAGCGAGAAATGGCGGATGAGCAAGCTCCTGAAATATCTTGGATTTTTTTATTGGTATAACCTTCTTCGACCATGAGTTTGGCATATTCGAGTTTTTGGGTAGGGCTGATATTTACTTTTATTTTTCTAGGGGCTGTTGATCTTTGTTTGAATTTTGTACGTAAGTGACAATCCCGTATAATTCACTTCGCCAAAAACAAACCATACGAGATCGCCATGCCCCGATTAATGCTCACTGATGAGTTGTGGTCGAAGCTCAAAGCTATATTGCTTGAAGATAGAGTTTATAACAAGCTCGAACATAGACTAACAATGGAAGGTATTTTATATCGGCTACGTGTCGGTTGCCCATGGCGTGATTTACCTGAGTATTTTGGTCTATGGAATACGATTTATCGTCGTTTTCTGCTGTGGTCTAAAAAAGGCATATTAAGGAGATTATTCAAAGCATTATCTGCTGATAGCGATGTTGAATGGGAATTTATTGATGGTAGTTATGTCAAGGCGCATCAACATAGTACTGACGCGGCATCCAAGCAAGAGCAAGCTATTGCGCTAAGTCGTGGTGGGAATACCAGTAAAATTCACTTGGCTGTTGATAGTTATGGTTTACCGATTGAGTTTATTATCACTGGAGGTGATGTTCATGATAGTAAAGTAGCCAATGAACTGATTGAATTATTACCTCCAAGTCATTTTATTGTGGCAGATAAAGGTTACGATAGTGAGGCAATTAGAGACAAAGTACGCGAATGTAGTTCGACACCAGTCATTCCAAGAAAGTTAAACTCAAAGGTTGGAAATGCAGATATAGACTGGTGTTTATACAAATATAGACATTTAGTTGAGAATGCCTTTGCCCGATTAAAGCATTTTAGAGCAATAGCAACGAGATATGACAAGTTATAAATCAATTTTGAAAGTATGTTGGCACTGGCATGCTCGATTATTTGGCTGCCAATGTGAAAGATCAACAGCCCCTAGTCATTTGAACACCTTTTAGGTTTTGTACATAACCGCAAAAATTGGATGTTCTCAAATACAGTGAATTGCGCTAAAGCCAGTGCAATGGGCTATTCTTTGATAGAAACAGCTAAAGCGAATGAATTAATTCCATTCGATTATCTCAAATATTGTCTTGAGCAACTAACTAACCCGAAACTCGATATTGATTCATTACTACCTTGGAACGTAAAGCTTAGCTAAGTGCCTTCCCCAGACCTTCACAAATATGCAGGGCTATCATTCGTGAACGTCTGGCCAATAGCACATTTATCTAGCTAATCTTTAACTTTATAGTTTCTTCTCATTAATTCAGAAGAGCAACTTTACAAGAAAAAATTAATTAGGGGGATGTGCTAATGGCCAGAAGCTCACCATCAAAGTAACATCAGATGTTATTGAAAAGAGCCAGTAGGGCGGCCAAAAAGAAAATGACAGGATTGGACGATGAATATCGTTCAATCCTGTTGGAGTCTGGGGTTAAAATGCGCCATCCGTGAGGTAAACTTGAACAATTCTTCTCTATCCTGATTACATAACCTTAGATCGGCTTAAGCGGTAACCATAGTATTCCTTTCAAGGTCAGATATATTAAGGCATGGCTTATTTTCTTTAAGGCAATAAGCCACAAGACCCGCTAACATATTTAACATAAAACCATTTGGGCTACGGTGACATGAATGCTCTATTTGAGAAATATTCTTCAATTGGTCATTGATCGTTTCAATAATAAAGCGCCTAGAAAGCATTGCTCTATCCCATAAAGACAAAGCTTTCGCTTTCATATTTCGTCTTACTGTTGTTATCAAATCAACGCCGCCATCATTTAGTTTTTCTGACAACTTTTTACCGATATACCCTTTATCTGCATAGAGCTTACCTGAAAGTTTCTTGGTTATATCTAGCACTGGTTTTGTATCATGGACATTACCCGTAGTGAGTTTAGCATCCACTATCTCACCTCGGTAATGTAAGCGTATAGCTAACGAAACCTGCCTCTAGCGTTTGGTCTCCAGTATGTTATCTCCACACTTAATTTAGGAGATAGCCATGAGAGTTACGCGTAGCCAAGAACAATGGCAAACCATCATTAAAGATCAACAAACCAGTGGTTTAACCATTATTGATTATTGCCAACAACAGCAGTTATCAACATCAAGTTTTTATGCGGTTAAAAAGAAGCTTGGTTTGACGTCAGGTAACTTTGTTCGCGCCAAAATAACACAGCAAGTGGAACTCATTGAAGCGCAAGATTTAATAACGGTAACCATTGGCAAGGCAAACGTCAGTTTTCCTGCCACCACCTCTGCAACATACTTAAGCCAATTATTGCGAGCGTTAGTTTTATGAAGATGTTTGTTGATCCTTCAGCGGTTTTCTTACATCGGGACTTTGTCGACTTTCGCAAGGCAATAAATGGTCTTGCGGCACTGGTTGAAGATGAGCTAAACCGTGATGCCTATACGGGGGCTTTATTCGTTTTTTGCAATAAAGCCAAAGATAAACTGAAAATACTGTACTGGGACAAAACAGGCTTTGCGCTTTGGCAAAAGCGCTTAGAAAAACAAAAATTCAAATGGCCGGGCAAAGTAAATAAAAATGAATTTACCTTAAGTGCAGAGTAACTCGACTGGTTACTCTCGGGATATGATGTCCTTGGCCACCAAGAATTACATTATCAGTCAATGATCTAGTTGATCGGAATTTACCCTTTTCGCAGTCAACGATCATTGACACACACGCTTGTGCTAAATGTATCTAAAAGCGGTATATAGTTGACCATTCTGTTAAAATTAGCAGATGAAATTTAATGCGAATTCACTCCCCAATGACCCAGAACAACTTAAGCTAATGCCGCTTGAGTTGCAGCAAATTGTTATTCAAAAGGAAGTTGAGTTAGCAGAAAAAGATGTCGCTTATCAACAATTGCTTGAGCGCTATAATCTCAAACTAGCCAACGAATACGGTAAAAAGTCAGAGAAAATGCCTGGTGCTGATGAAGTATTCAATGAAGTAGAATTAGTGCTTGATGAACACGACAAAAAATTCCTGGTCGATTCATCCTCTAACGCTACAACGAAAACCAAGCCAAAACGTAAACCATTGCCAGCAGCGTTACCGCGTATCGATGTGATTGTAGATATTAATGAAAGCGACAAAGTTTGTGATTGCTGCCATAGCCCGTTGCACAAAATGGGTGAAAGTAGCAGTGAAACATTAGAGTTTGTCCCCGCACATATCAAAGTCATTAAAACCATTCGTCCCAAATACACCTGTTGCCAATGTGAGCGTGATGGAATTGAAAGTGTACTCAAAACTGCCTTAATGCCAGCAACACCGATACCAAAAAGTATGGCGACAGCTAGCTTACTCAGCCAAATTATCACTTGCAAATACCAGTTTGGCTTACCGTTATACCGTCAAGAAACGATGTTTAGTGATATTGGTATCGAATTGAGTCGTCAAACGATGTCGAGTTGGATGCTACGTAGTGCTCAATTACTTGAGCCGCTTTATATGCGCTTGAAAGAGTGGACTGGCAGAGCCTGCCATCTTTGCAGATGAAACACCCTTGAAAGTCATCAAAGCAGAAAAATCGACTAGTTATATGTGGGTGTATTGCTGCGGTAGTGATAAGCCAAGTGAAAAAACCAATATTGTTTTATATGATTATCACAATAGTCGTGCGGCACAATGCGCGATTGACTTTCTTGATGGCTACCAAGGTTACATGCATGTTGATGGTTATAAAGCTTATGGACTAACAGAGACCAAGTTAGTCGCCTGTCTTGCGAATATTCGTCGTAAGTTCGTGGATGCGAAGAAGATACAAGCGAAATCGAGGACGGGAAAGGTTGATGTGGCCTTAAACTTAATTGGTAAGCTCTACGGGTTAGAGCAGCGAATTAAAGGAAAATCGATAGAAGAAAAGTTTAACATTCGGCAGTCACACGCTAAGCCAATCGTAAAAGAGTTGCATCACTGGCTGATAAAGCATAAAGATAAAATCCCACCAAAAAGCAAACTTGGTGAGGCAATAAGTTACAGCTTAAATCAGTTTGATAAATTCCAGCGCTACCTTGAAGATGGCAGATTATCCATTGATAACAATCGAGCAGAACGGGCAATAAAACCGTTTGTGATCGGGCGAAAGGCATGGCTGTTTTCAAATACCTGCAATGGTGCTCATGCGAGTGCTGCTCTGTATAGTCTTGTTGAAACGGCTAAGGCTAATGGCCTTGTTGTGCATGACTATATCTCAAAGTGCATACAGCATATTGCAGAGCAACCGAACAACCTTGAACCGCTGTTACCATGGAATATTGAGCGCGGCTAGGTGCCGTTGCCAAGACGCTTACTCGGTAATTGGTGACGAGGTGGAGTTTAAATCTATAAAACCATCCCATCATTCCCTTGCCTCGTTAGGCAATACCACCAAATGTCTTATATCTAGGAATACGTAAGTTATGACAAACCTTGATGCTGGTGGAGTTAATAAACTCAATGCCTGTCGCCTCACCTTTTAGTGTGGAAAAGTAACTTGATAACGGTACTATTGCTTTGGGCATCACCTCTAAGAATCGAGTGTAGCTTAACAAGTGAGGGAAGTGATTTTTATAAAACTTGGCAATATAACCTTTATAATAATTTTTAAAATCGCGGTGATGAGACATGTAAATAGCAATGAGGATAGTCATGAGTTCGCTCATTGTCATTCGACTTGAACGTCTGCGTTTTTGACTACCGTCAGCAATAAGTTTTTTTCTAGTTCGGGTATAAATACTCGACAAAAGTCATCGACATCACAAAACATTTCGACTAATTTATTCATGCCTGTTCCTTATTTTTTCTTTCTGTTTTTTCTTGGTCGAAAGATCGGATCGTGGAACAGGCATTTAGTTCAATTTAGTTCATTATTATCCCGAGCTGAGGTTACATAGACACAATTTTATTAATTTGTACAACTGTTGCTAAAACACTCGGTTTAGTCATTATTGAATAATGATCGCCCTCAATGATTGTTGTTGACAAATCAGTAACCAATTCGTCCCATCCATGAGGCATTTTTTCAGCACCCTCTGACGATTTAATTAAATGAACTTTACCTACATAATTCTTCGGTTTATAGGCTAGAAATGATAGATGGTTTTCGAGTAAAGTGTAAAAATAGGTAGATAGCTCTTCCAAGCTAAAATCAGACATAAATATTCCTTGTTTTTTACCTAACAACAACCCTAGCTCAAGTAACTCATCCAAAGTTAAACTGAAATAATCGTGATTCATACTCTCAAATGAAATACCTAATTCAATACACAGAAGACTAAAAATATTAGAATGATGCTCTTGTTCAGATAAAGTAGCACTACTAGGAATTATTCCAGGATTAAAGCTATCAATCATAATTATATCAACAATTGCTATTTTATTATTTTTTTGCGCCATTTCATAAGCAATGACTCCTCCCATTGACCAACCAACCAACCGACAAGGCAACTGATTGTTATGGCTAGAAATAATATCAGCATACGTCTCTGCCATTTGCTCAATGCCAGACAATCCTGGATTGTTTTTTTGTATGGCGTATATACATCCTTCGTAATTAAGACTATTTATTAAAGTCAAATAGCATACTATCTTTCCTCCTACGGGATGAATAAAGTACATAGGCTCTAACGCTTTATTTCCTTGTTTTAAAAGTACGACACTTTCATTAGATGAATTGGCCATTATATTAAATTGTTCTGCATCTTTTTCAATATAATCTGCTATTAGTTTTATATTTTGCAATTCAAATAGATTCGTAGGTCTAAGCTGAACATTAAAGGTTGAATTAATACGTTTTATTAACCCTATTACCATAAGTGAGTGTCCACCCAATTCAAAAAAATTATCTGTAATCCCTATGCGTTCTAAAGACAACATCTCTTGCCAAATTTCGCATAAAATCAACTCGGTTTTTGTTATTGGCCTAATATATTCTGACTGTAATATGGATATATCAGGCAAGGCTTTACGGTCAACTTTACAACTGTATGTCATAGGTAATTCATCTAGCAAAAAAAATGCCGATGGCACCATGTACTCTGGTAAATAACTACCAACATAACCCCTCAAAAGCGCAATAGAATCAGTTTTTGAAAATAAAACTAGACCATCATCATATTGCTTCTCGATGTTTGCTACAACGTATGCAACTAATTGTTTATTTTTAGCTATAACAATTACATCTTTAACTGCTTCATGTGAATTCAATACATGCTCAATTTCGCCCAATTCTATACGGAACCCGCGTATTTTAACTTGATGATCAATTCGTCCTTGGAATTCCAAATTACCATCTGCCATCCTACGAGCCAAATCCCCCGTTTTGTACAAACGAGTACTGCTAGAAGCGTCATTTTCATTATAAAAAGGATTAGGAATAAAGCTTGTTGCAGTTAAACCACTATTATTCACATAGCCCCTCGCTAATCCGGTGCCACCAATATAGAGTTCACCAGTTGCCCCAATAGGTTTAAAGTTTAGATTTTGATCCAGAATAAAGGTGGAAACATTGGATAGGTTATTACCAATATGTGTTCTTTCTCCTGAGATAGTATGATAAGTAGTATTGACTGTACACTCAGTTGGCCCATAGACATTAATTGCTTTTTTATTCCATTTAGCTTGCCATTTCACCAATAATGTCCACAATTTTTCGCTGATTGCTTCTCCGCCAACAATTAAATTAGGCAGTTTATCTTCAATGCCCGCAACAAACCATGATTCAACCACTGAGGGTGTACAATCAATTACCCCTATATTTGGTAGTATGTTAGCTAAGGCAATAGGATCACGTTTAAGCTGTTCGGAAATAATTACCAGACTTTTGCCAAAAGCCAATTGTGTGATCCCTTGAATCGATGCATCAAAAGAAAATGATGCAAACCATGCCCACTGCTGTGCATTTTCAAGTAAACCTATTCCATCAATGTTATAAGCTAAATTTGTCACCGATTGGTGTTCTATCATAACTCCTTTCGGCTGTCCCGTAGAACCTGAAGTATAAATAACATAAGCCAAATTACTCAATTTTAGACCAAGCTTTGCTGAAGAAAGGTTTTGTCCAGAATAATTATGCAGTGTCCGTAAAAAGGTAGTATCATCCAAACACACAGTCTGATTATCGTTTATCGGTGTACTTTCACACAAATAGCTATGGGTTAAGACAATAGATATATTTGCATCATTCACTATAAATTTTAAGCGTGCATCTGGATAATTTGGATCTAACGGTACATATGTTCCTCCCGACTTTAAGACCGCCAATATACCTACCACCAAATCTAAACTATTCTCTATACATATACCAACTAAAGTATCTGGTTTAATATGATAATTTTCTACTAAATAATGAGCGATCTGATTAGCTTTATAGTTTAATTCACTATAATTTAAAGATGTCTGATCAAAACTAAGTGCTATCGCATTAGGGCTTTGTTCAACTCGTTGCTGAAACAACTCATGTATACAGAAAGTTTTTGAGTAATCGTTATCTGTACCATTACATTCATTAAGTAAAGCATATTCATTGCGACTTAATATATTTAAACTCTGCACTTCTTCTTGGGAATTAATGATTATTGATTTCAGCAATATCAAAAAATTATTCGCCATACGTTCAATCGTAGTAGCATGAAACAAGTCTGAATTATAACCCCATACAATAGATATTCTTTCCCCCATATCAACCACTGTTAACTGTAAATCGCATAAACTTGAAGTATGAGATGGTGTAATTGGTTTTAATACCAAATTATCCAATTCAAGTTGATTCATGGTCATATTTTGTAAAGTGAACATAATTTGAAATAAAGGGTTATAGCTCGTACTTCTCTCAGGCTTAAGTTCATTAACTAGAAAATCAAATGGTATATCCTGATGAGCAAAAGCTTCAAATATATGTTCCTTACTCGTTTCCAATAAAGTGTCAAAACGAGGATTACCTCTCAGATCTGTTCGTAAAAGAAGTGTATTGATAAAAAAACCTACTAACGGAGCTAGTTCTTTTTGAGCTCTTCCCGCTATTGGTGTTCCCATGATAATATCAGTATTATTGCTATATCGGCTAATAATCAAAGCAAAAGCTGTCTGTAACATCATAAATAATGTTACTTCTTTTACATTGCAAAAAGATTTAATTTGACCTGTTAACTCATCGTCCAGTTCCTGATGAACTGTTGAACCGTTGAAAGTTTGCTCTAATGGTCTCCGTTTATCTAATGGTAAACTATGTACAGATGGAAGCTCTGTTAAGCGCTTATTCCAGTACGTAAGCTGACACTGTAATTCATCACTTTTTAACCAATCTCGCTGCCACTGAGCATAATCTGAATATTGTACCGTCAGTTGCGGAAAAGAAATTGTATTTCCTTGAATATTATTACTGTATAACAGACTCAATTCATTCATTAAGATCGCTTGAGACATCCCGTCTGTAGCTATATGATGTATTGTTAATAACAATATATGTTTACTATTTGACAATGTCAGAATACTAGTACGCAACATCAAGTCTTTACTTAAATCAAATGGTCTATTTGCTTCAGTCTGTGCCTTATATTGAATTTTAACTTTCTGCAATTCAAGCGTTAACGCTTCTAGTGAATCTCTCTCTACAATAACATTAAAATCTTCTTTTACCTTTTGATAGATTTCATTTTCATCTTCAATATAAACAGTACGTAATACTTGATGACGTTCAATCAAGCTTGATATTGCTTTTTGAAACGCATCTTGATTAAATTCCCCATTTAATTCAAAAAGATGAGGCTGATTATACTGAGTACTTCCTTGAATTTTATCAATTAACCACAATCGTTGTTGAGAGTAAGAAAGGGGGGGATTCTCTGTTTTTGTATATCTTTTTATTCTATAAAATTCCCTATCACTGAATTGCTTAACAGATTTTAAGTATTCAATAATAGATGTTTTATTATTTTTAATTTCTATCATCAAAGCTTTTTCAATTTCACCTTCGCGAGTACGATATTTAAGTTTGTCCTCATCCAAAAATAAATAAACCCCGGAAACTAACGCTTGTTCCACTATTAATTCAGCTACATTCATTATAAATTCTTCAATAATTTTTTGATTACGTAATATTCAATCGACTTATCAACTACTGCGGTAAAGTTCACTTTATATTTCCCCTTCCATACCATTATATAACTCTTCGATTTCATTACCTAACGCAACTCTTTTATGTTCCACGTCAATTATTTTAGCTAGTGCTGCTGGTGTTGAATTATTTAAAACAGCCTTGACAGAAAGCTCTACACCAAATTGTTGTTCTATTACATTGATTAATTCCATTGCTTTAAGAGAGTGCCCACCTAAATCAAAAAAGTTATCTTTTCTACTTACTTTTTTGACCTGTAAAATACTTTCCCATAACTGACAAAGTTGTATTTCAGTTTCACCACACGGAGGAACATATTCTGTATCTATCAACTTATTATTTTGTATAGCAAAAAGCTCTGATTTGTCAATTTTTCCGTTTTGAGTTAACGGAAACTTATCCAATATAACAAAATAAGAAGGGATCATGTAATAAGGGAGATTGTCCTGTAAATATGGACGTATAACACCTTCCAGGGTTATTTCAGGTGTTTCTTTAATAATAAAGGCAACTAATTTATTTTCTCCATTTTTATGAATAACTTCTACAATCGCGTCAAATACCAAGGCATGTGTCCTTAATGTAGACTCTATTTCACCTAGCTCAATTCGAAATCCACGAATTTTTACTTGCTCGTCTGCACGGCCAAAAAATGTTATATCCCCATTATCTAACCTACGTACTAAATCACCTGTACGATACAGTCGACTGCTGCTGTGCTTATCAGATACGCTAGAAAAAGGGTTTTCAATAAATTTTTCCGCCGTCAGCGATGGTTGATTTAAATAACCGCGTGCAAGTCCATCTCCTCCTATATAAAGCTCCCCAATTCCCCCTATTGGCGTTAATTCATAACATGTGTCTAACACGTATATATTTACATTACTAATGGGTCTACCTAAACTAATATTATCATTTTCATTCAACTGTTGAATGGTAGTACAAATAGAAGCTTCAGTGGGACCATAGGCATTGTAAAAATACACGTCATTTATCCAGGTGTCCATTAATGCTTGAGCACAAGATTCACCACCAACAATGACATGCTTAACACATGATACTTCTGCAGGATTAAGCATTTTTAACATTGAAGGTGTCATCATCAAATGACTAACTTCATATTTGTTAATTTGATTAGTTAAATTTCGTAAGTTGTCAGCTAAACATAAGGTTGCCCCCTTGCTTAAACTCATGAACGTTACCCAACTTGCGGCATCAAAATTAAATGACATATTTTGCAAAAACATACTCCCTTTTTTAACAGAGAAAGCACTGGCATTACCTAATATCGTATTCACTAAACTTTGATGTTCAACTATTACACCTTTGGGTGTACCAGTAGTTCCTGAAGTATAAATAACATACGCCATGTTAGTAGAGCGTAAATCCAAAATATCTACGGCTATGTTTTTTGTTTTGTGCTCAGCAAGCATACCTTGTGTTTTTACATCATCTAAACAAACAATCCTTCGTTTTTCATCCATAAAACGGTTAGCCAATAATTGATGGGTAATAACCATACCTAACGGTGCATCACCCAACATATGACTCAAACGGGTTTCCGGAGAATTTGGATCCAATGGCACATATGCTCCGCCAGCTTTTAATACCCCTAAAATAGCAATAATCATATTCGGAGTATGTTCAAGACATATCCCAACTAAAACTTCCGTTCCCACTCCTTGTTCTCTCAGATAATGCGCCAATTGATTTGCCCGATGATTCAGTAAGCTATATGTCAGCTGCTCATCTTCAAAATTCACTGCAATCCCATTAGGATCATTTTCAACCTGCTGCTCAAATAGTTCATGAATACACTTATCTTTAGCATAATCTACGTAAGTATCATTCCATTTATCTAACAACAGGTGCTTATCTTGCACTCCAAGTAAGTCTGATTTTTTAATAGTTTTCTGAGTGTTGTTCAGCATATTCTCTAATATATTAAATACATACTCATGTATCCGTTGCTGAAAGCTGTTGTTAAATATTGATGACTCTACTGTTATGTGAACAAAAAACTTTTTCAAATATACATTTTTATGAATATCCATAACGATAGGATAATTAGTTTGAGCAAAACCTCCCGCCAGTTGAGGTCCTGCATCAGTATTAACACTACTTTCAAAAAAATTGGTGTAATTAAAATTTGCACCTGAAAAATCCAAACCTGTTTGACTTTGTATCTGCATCAATGGGTAATTCCTAACAGAATGTATTTCCCTTAAATGTTTTTCAGTATCCTTAATCACTTCTATCCAACTTTTCCCATCTATACCCATCCTCATAGGAATAGAGTTTACAAATAGCCCGAGCGTCTTTTCACCTTCAGATATTTCTGGTCTACCATGCACGGCTATTGAAGCTGTAATATCATTTGAGCCATCAAGTAAAGAGAGCAAAACAAAATAAATTGAACACCATACACTTTTGTCCTGCACTCCCAGAGAACGAGCAAGGGCAAAAACGCGATGCTCGGTTTCCTCACTGATGTTACACATGATCCCTTCAGGTTTATTTGTTTCTTTTCCGGTCCACCATGGAACATTTGCCCCTTCTAACTTATTGTCCCAATACTGTTTTTGTTCAGGTGACGTGATAGCGGCCTGTTCTAAGGCAATAAAATTATTATAAGACGGGGGTGAAAGTTCTTCTTCTATGTTTCCCTGTTCTAATAACTGGGCATAAGTGGCATAAATCTCCGAAATAAAACTTTCTTCACTCCATCCATCAAAACAAGAATGATGTAGTACCTGACCCACAGAAAAAAGATTATCTGCACGAACATGAATAGTCATTCTCGACAAACTGTTCCAAATATCAATCCCTAATTCTTTTTCTGTTTTAACCCAATTCTCAATGGTTTCTTGCGCCTCTTTGTTATCCAAATGCCGAAGATCCACCACCTTAAATTCAGCAGGTCTATTATTTTGAACAAGTTGGAGTGGCCTTTTAATTCCTCGGTGATATATTGTTCGAAGCATAGGATGTCTATTAATCAAATACTGCATGGTTTTCTCAAACAGCTCCTCATCCCAGTACTGCTTAAAAACATATTCATGAATATTATCGTATGCACCCATTTGATCATCTTGAATGGAATGAAAAATCAACCCTTGTTGGGCCATTGATAAAGGAAATGCATCAACTAACTCTCCATTATCAATATTTGTGGCTAAGAGTTTACGTTCTTTATCTGTCAATAAAGAAAAAGCAGAGATCTCCAGAGGCTTTTCAGTCGTTTCTAATACTTCATTTTTAGAAATCGCTTGCCCTAGTAACTTAATGGTTGGATAAGTAAATAAATCCTTAATAGAAACATTAACCCCCTCTTTTTTAGATTCTGATACCAGTGAAATTGAGCGAATAGAATCACCGCCAAGAGCAAAGTAATTGTCATCTACCCCGACCTTTGTCAGCCCCAAGTTCTCCTGCCATATACCCACCAATACTTTCTCAATGGCTGTTGTAGGCTCAACATATAATTGCGTAGCTGAATTGGATTGTTCTGCCTCAGGTAATGCCTTCATATCAACCTTACCATTCGCCGTGAGAGGCAGCTTATCAAGAACAATAAATAGTGATGGTACCATGTAGTGAGGAAGCCTTTCTTGTGCGTATGAACGCACATCATTCACAGCCACTTCACTGACAATATAAACCACTATTTGCTTATAACCTGACAGATTTTCTCGTACAATTACTATCGTGTCATCTATTTCTGGATGTTGTGACAATACACTTTCTATTTCACCAAGTTCTATTCGAAAACCTCGAATTTTAACCTGTTCATCCATCCGTCCAATGTATTCAAGTTGTCCATCAGGTAAGTATCGAGCTAGATCTCCTGTTCGGTATAACCGTTCATTTTCAGCAAAAGGATTTGCAATAAAACGACTTTCGGTTAGATCGTCACGGTTTAAGTAGCCTCGAGCGACACCAGCACCACCTACGTATATTTCAGCAAAGACACCAATAGGCACAGTTGACAAATTACCGTCTAACAAATATATCTGTAAATCGGCAAGGGGGTTGCCAATCACATTACGCGACATTTCTGTTACATCACTACGGTAAAGTCTTTTGTACGTCGCGTGAACAGTGATCTCTGTAATACCATACATATTTATTAACTTTATTTTATCATCAGCATATTTGTTAAACCATAAGTTTATCTGATTAAAGTCAAAAGTATCCCCTCCCAAAATAACAACCTTTAATGACAGTCTCTTTTGTACTTCACTGTCTACGTTAATAATTTGGTTAAATATTGTTGGTGTTTGATTAAGAACCGTGACTTTTTTGTCTACTAATAAATCATAGAATTGTTTTGGTGAACGAGTGACCCATTTAGGCACCACCACTACACGACCACCATTGACTAATGCTCCCCAAATTTCCCATACCGAAAAATC
>MAAC01018093.1_pt1 | contig 13832 bp, 8 predicted proteins | sample 1115981 | NCBI WGS metagenome assembly MAAC01 (sample SAMN04961126, study PRJNA320927) | seawater metagenome | isolation source: sample BD02T64 sea water enriched with oil for 64 days | place: USA:Gulf of Mexico | collected 2013-07-27 | reverse complement strand
AGTGTAACACCAGCATCTCTGCCTGCCTTACCCTTCAAGAGAGCGCGAATTATACAGCGACTTCTCTTTCCGTCAATGCTTTATTTCAGTTATATTTCAAACCTTTATAACGCAACTTCAAGTGCTAGCTTTCTGGCTTAACGCCTGACGCTTTGCTCTCGAAGTGGAGCGCATTATAGAGATAAGCACGCATGAGTCAATCGATTATTCTGACTCAACTGCTTTATCTTGCACTTTAAACTCAATTGTCCTCATCAATACCTCGCAACCAGCATCAACCAAACAAATTGTCACTTCCAAGTCAGCCTCAAAATCACCCGCCCCCACCTCATCACCCAACAAGTCAAAGCCACGCCAAAGGTAATCACCCACCCCATCTCTGTACGGAATATCACCCCAAAAGCTTGGCTTAGTTGCCGGCAACGTCTCAGACTGTGGTATTACCACACTCTGCTCACTGAACTCATCGAGAATCAAGTTGCCTGTCGTCGAGTGACTATAAACAAGCGGTAGAGGGGAAGCATCCCCGAGTTCATCCTCATCGCCACGCCCATTTTCATTATTACAATTATCAGTTACCTCCTCATCAACTCCAGTATCTGAGTTGGTTACAACGTAAGTCCCTTCTACAGCGCTCTCCAAATACATCCGCTCTTCATCACCAGCGTCTGGATAATAATCTTTATAACTGTTCCATTGCTCTATTCTTTCCCCAGATTCATCGACTGAGTAGACCGTAACCTTAAAGCCATCCCCTTTTAGCACCACGTTCTGACTGTCTAAATCATTATTTGTCCACTTCATTCGAAAAAGGATAACAACTTCATCCTTTCCCAAATCCAATACATGGGTAACGTCAACTCCGTCCTCTTCAACTGTCGAATTACATACAGTGTCCACTTTAGAAATAGTAGCAACGCCATCAACTACCTCCACTATATTCTCTGCAGATAAACTGTAGGCTACAGAAAACCTTTCTCGATCATCAGTACTCGAACTTCCTCCCCCACACCCTGCAACCAACGGTAAAACAGCACCCAACATCCACCAGCGAGACATACTCATTCTTTTTAAACTCCAAAAATCGTTTTATTCTGCTTTTATACTATTTATAGACAAGCAACATCTCGGTTGGTTTCCTGCCTAGGTTATAGGCAGGCATTAAACCAGGAGAAAAGACAAATAACAACACAAGCCCTAACCCGTACTTATAAATCCCGATTAGAGCGAAGAAATCACACCAAACCCAACAATTAACCCGTATTGCGCATCCCCGCAGCAATACCGGTCATGGTTACCATCAAGGCTTTTGACAAATCAGGGCAAACTTGCTCACCCTTGCCCTCCACTTCTCTGGCCCTTTTCATTAATTCCACCTGCAAAACATGTAATGGATCCAAATAAGGATTTCTTACCTTAATAGAGTGGCGAATCACAGGATTGCTCTGTAACAGCACCGTACGATCCAACACCGTTTTTGTAATATCCACTGCATCAACAAACCGTGCTCTTAGCTCTTCTCCCAATGTTTTATTCTCTGCCGTTGCCAAACGCTGCTCGTAATAAGAGGCGATGGCCAAATCACCCTTCGCCAGCACCATCTCCAACATGCTAAAAAACATATTAAAATATGGCCATTGCTGCAGCATTTCACGTAGCTCTTCTGACTTTCCTTGCTGCAGCGCCTCACTTAATGCCGCCCCAGTACCCAACCATGCTGGTAACATGAGTCGCATTTGAGTCCAAGCAAATACCCATGGTATCGCCCTCAAGGACTCTACTCCTCCCGATGCCTTACGTTTTGCCGGGCGACTTCCTAACGCCAATCGCTGCAACTCCTGCTCTGGGGTTGCTGAGCGAAAATAAGGGATAAACCGTTCATCATGTCGAATAACTTGTCGATAGGTATTCAACGCCGTTTCGGCCATCATATCCATCTGCTCTCGCCATTCTTGTTTTGGCTCCTTTGGCGGCATTAAAGTCGCTTCTAGGGTGGCCGAGACATAAAGCTCCAAAGTGCGAATCGCCACACCTTCAGGGCTGAATTTTGACCGGATCACCTCACCCTGTTCTGTCACTCGTAAAGACCCATTCACTGATCCCGCTGGTTGTGACAGGATTGCCTCATAAGAAGGCGCGCCTCCACGACTTGCCGAACCTCCGCGCCCATGAAACAACGTTAGATGCACATCATGCGTTTTTGCCGTGGCAACTAATTTCTCCTGCGTCTGATACTGTGCCCAGGAGGCAGCCATAAAACCTGCATCTTTAGCAGAGTCTGAATAACCGATCATTATTTCCTGCTTACCCTGGATATGTTCTCGATACCATGGAATGGCAAGCAGTGCGTTTAAGGTGTCATCTGCACCCAGCAGGTCTGACAACGTTTCAAATAACGGCACTACCCGCATATAGGATTTAACACCCGCTTCTTTTTGTAAAAGAATGACTGCAAGCACATCCGAGGGGTGAGTTGCCATGGAAATCACGTAAGCTCCCAACGCATCACTGGACTGACGAGCAATGGAGGTAAATGTACTAAGCACTTCCTTTATATCATCTGACGCAGGCAGATTATTTGGAATCAACGGGCGATTACTTGTTAACTCATCAATCAAAAAACGCTGCTTATCTTCTTCGCTCCAATCATGGTAGGCCCCAAGGCCTAAATGTTGCGTCACACACTGAATGACATCGGCATGTCGCGTACTTTCTTGTCGAATATCCAACTTCAACAATGTCACACCAAAACAATGCAATCGGCGAATCGTATCCAACAATTCACCTTGGGCAATAGCCATCATTCCACAGGCATTTAACGAGTCAAAGCACAACATTAAAGGGCGCAACAATTCACTGGCATGTAACACAGGCATCGGGCCATCATAAAAATGCCCCGCCAATTCTGATTCCGCCCACACCAACGTATCATCAATGCGCCGGCGCAGTTGTTTTAAGATGACACGATAAGGCTCCCGTGTTTCTCCCGACTCCTGCAATCGCGCCACTTCATCCAGCAGATCGTCACTGCAATCTTGCATCGACAACTCACTGTGCAATGTTGCCAAATCATTACGCAACAAATCAGCAGCCATCCAACGCGCTAACAACAAAACCTCTTCAGTCACACGAGAGGTTACGTTTGGATTTCCATCCCTATCTCCCCCCATCCACGATGAAAAAATAACAGGTATCGAGTCTAATGGCAGTGCCGGTATAGCATGAGTGGTTAACACCCTATCCATTTCACGAAGGTGTTTCGGAACTGCGTGCCACAAATACTGCTCAATACTGACAAACCCCCACCGAGCTTCATCTACCGGTGTCGGTTTATCGATTCGAATCTCATCGGTGTGCCATGCGGATACTATTTTTCGGCGCAATTCATCCAGTACTATCTCCCGCTCATTAGAGGTTAACAACACGGTGTCAAGCCGATGAAGGCAATCACTCATCTCATCGTATTTTCGGATTAACGTACGTCGCGTTACCTCTGTAGGGTGAGCAGTTAATACAAGGTCAACCGACATGGTCGCTAGCGTGCTAGATATATTCTCTGGGGTAATACCTTGCTTTAACAACCGAGGTATAACGTCATCTAGCGTTGCTTCTTTTGCTTTTACATCACCCTTAGCATCCTGACTATGATCCCTTCGGCGTCGTACTCGATGGTATTGTTCGGCAATATTCGCTAAATTTAAAAAATGACTAAAAGCTCGAGCGACAGGAACCCATTGACTGTCATCTAATGCAGCAAGCTTTTGAACGAGTTCATCTGCTTTATCTTGATGGCCTGACCTGGCATTTTTTGCCAACAAACGAATTTCTTCGACCAACTCCAATAACCAAGGCCCTTCCTGGTCTCTAAGGGTTTCTCCTAACAAATCACCCAATAACCGTACATCCTCTCTTAAAGCACTATGCACGTCATCCATTTCAAATCCTTACTTATCGTGTGAGTCTTTACGCCTCCGCTCAATATTAATGACCTTATCACTTTCAGAGCCTAAGCTTGCGGAAATCGGCGGCGCACCTTCTGTAAGCGTAGCGGTATTTGGCTGTCCTTCTACCGTTTCTACAACATCCGCCTGGACTATTCCATCTAAACGGTCTTTCATAACATCTAATTCCTGACGCATCTCAGCCAGTTGCTTGTCCTGCTCAACAGCCTGAAGCTCCAAGACCTGATTATCTTCGCTGAACAGTATAAGCTTTTCAGCGTTCATTGAATTCACTTTTTGGGCTAAATCCAGCGCGGTTTTTGCCGCGTGCTTACGTGCATCACGCTCTTGATTAACACGCAACGCCATTGCAATCGCCAATAACATAACCTCAAGAGTCATACCCACCGGCTGCATATATTCAGTTATTGGTGTTCGCGGCAACACTCCCTGAACAACCAAGGTAAAAACAACCGTACCTATCAATAACAACCCCCAAGCGACAACAAAATATCGGGCCATTTCATGGCCCTGCCAAGAAAGCAAACAGCCCATAAACAGCAGTGCCAAACAAGCGGTAATACCTACAACCTGTGCAACTGGAGCAAGAATTGATTCAGGTAATACAAGCGAGGCTAATAAAATCCCCGAATAAGTCCACATTGTGGTGATTACGGCCTTTTGATAAATCACATGTTGAATTTTAAGCAACAACAAATGCCAGACAAATAACGCCCCAAATAGAAAGCTCAAGCTGATGGAGATAACCAACCCTTTATCAAGCAACCAGTCGACGCCTCCCCACAAATACAATGCGCCAAAACCACTGATCGAAGCCTGAAAAAACACAATTGATAAGACATAAAACACATAACAAAGGTACATTGGCTCTTTAATAAATAGCCATGCAACTATATTATAACAAGCCATTACCATCATTAAGCCAAAAAAGAAGCCATAAAATGCCTGCACTGTTTGTTCCGCTGGCATATAAGCATCGAGTTGCCAAAGATAAGCAGAGAAGCTAATAGCACTTCCAGAGCGAACTTTAACGTAAATTAATTCTGATGCTCCGGCCTGCACTTCGATAGGGAAAGTGGGGAGGCGATAGTTAGAAGCTGAGGATAGCGTACGATCATCTCCGCCACGCATGGACGATGCGATATAGAGGTCACCAAAATGATTGCGCTTTACATGGTGCACCTCTATTTGATCAAGAAAAGGCGAACCTAACTCTAGCAAATAATCACCGTCATCACTTTGCGCTGATGTAACTTCAAAGCGAAACCATACGGCATCATTGGTATATTGGAAATTGGGGGGGGAGTTTACCGCTAACTCCCACCTGGGATCATATTGACGCCGAATAATTTCATTGATGGTCTGCTGCCCCGTCGGGTCGCGCCAAAAATGGTAGGTTTTACCAACATCAATACGATTCTGCCCAACCCCCAAGCGATGTTCTGTTGTGCTAACGGCCACACAAGGAAGGGAAAAAACAACCGTTAGCAACAATAAAATGGTTCGTAAATTAGTAATAGATTGCTCCCGCACTATCATTTTTACGACAAACACTGAGCATACAGCTAGATCATCCGGCTATCACGCGCCCAATTCGCTGCCTGCGTTCGGTTTTTAACACCAATACTACGTAATAATGCAGCAACATGGGCTTTGACCGTACCCTCAGCCAACGCTAACAATCCGCCAATTTCTTTATTCGACAAGCCACTGGACAATAATTCTAACACCTGTTTTTGACGAGGCGTTAATGTATCGAGGATTGCTTTGGCTTTTTCTTTGGTTGGCTCAGATATGAAGCGCTCAGAAACATAAACACCTCCCGCCATAATCAACTTAATGCCCTGCTCCAATACAAAAAAACTTTCTGTCTTAAGCAGGCAGCCTGATGCGCCAAGAGAAATAGCCTCTCGAGCAGTAAACACATCGTTTTCACTTGAAAGTAGCGCAATATCTACATTGGGCCAACGCATTTTAAAGCGTTTTAAATAATCTAATCCCGAGCCTTCGATAATCTGTAAATCAACAAATACCAATCGAACATCGCCCTGAGAACATAAAAGCTCATCCAATTGTTTAACAGAATCCACTTCTTCGGTTTGCACTGACGTATTAATTTTTACAAGTAGTGACTTAAGCCCTTCACGATATAAACCATGATGATCTGCAATTATTGTTTTCATTTTACCCCACCCAAAAGCACAGCTTTATATAATTATTATTATGATACTTCAGAACACAGTTAAACGGCCCTCACTCCGTTTAACTCTGAAGCTAAAAAGGTAATGTGCTGTAGCACCCTTTTTTATCAGAGTGTCTATTGTCAAATTACTCGGTAACTTTTTGTAGCCATTTTCTGTAAGGTTGTGTAGCAAGATGTAAGCCAGTGGGTTAACCAATAACCAAAGGCGACTTAAACCGAACACTTAATGATCAAGCCAGTCTTCTTTCACACTATACACTGGCGGTATAAGCACACTGTGCTGTAACTAGATTACAACACTGTAACGAGGTTTTTATAAAAACAAAAACGAGATACGCATCACAAAAACAAAACCTACTCCGCTTACCACATTAAATCTATCGGCTAAATCGCAGAACACCCAAATGCAATAGCGCGCTATCCATAGCATGATCATACGCTGACAGATGTTGATCTCGCGCACCTCATAACAAGGGGTCATTAACCTGCGATATACAAGCTACCTAGTTACTAGATTAGTCTCTAAATATAAGAGGTCAAATTTCAACCAACCAACTTAATAGCCATGGTAAGGTAATAAATGACAATAATGTCGAAATTACCACCATCCCGGCAATCACCTGAGGTTGACGGTTATATTGCATTGCAAACATATAATTAAACACCGCCACCGGCATTGTTGCTTGCAGTATAACTACACCTCTCATTACTCCTTCTAAATCAAATAGTTCACAGACACCCCACCCCACAGCTAACCCCAAACCTAACCGCAACACTGCTAACAAAACACTTTTGCTAACATGCTCAACTTTTAACGTTGCTAACGAAACACCTAAGGTTAGTAACATCATGGGTATGGTGAAATCCCCTAACAATTTAACGGACTTACTTGCCCAATAAGGCAAGTGGAAGTCGCCAAACACCATCGCCGCCGCAGCAATCACCGAATAAATGATTGGGTTCGTTAAGGTTTGTTTTAACACGGAACGCCCAGACAAAATTGCCACACCTAATGAAAAGTGCAACAACGAGAAAATCATAAATAGTGCTAATGCAAATGAGAGCCCCTTTTCTCCAAAAGCAAATAAACAAAGAGGTAACCCCATATTTCCCACATTAGGAAACGTCAAACTAACGATAAAATCTCTAACGGGATAGCCTAGTATTTTCAACATGATAACAGAGCTTACAAGCAACCCAACGATGAGTGTTGCACATATAGCAAGCATATTGGTTAGCTGAGAAGGCGTGATCGGTGTCATGGATAAACTTGAAATAATCAATGCGGGTGCACCAATATTCATCACTAACTGACTAACAAAGCCTGTATCATAAGGACGGTTCAGCTTTTTCCAGACAAAACCCGCAAAAACACACAGAAAAACTGGAGCGACAATAGGCCATGTTGGGGAAAATGCCGAGGTAATTTGCTGAATGATTGATGTAAACACTACGTCGCCTTAGTAAGTTAGCCCTACCATAATATATTGTTATTCATAGCGAATCTTAGTGTAGAAACCATTTCGAGTATATAAAAGCCCCGTTTATCGTGGCCAAGTAAAACTGCCTTCTCATTCTCAACATTGTTTATCTTTAGGATCCAATCATTGAAAGATGCCACCAATACCTCCAACATCACACCTGCCACTATCACGTGGCGTGATGATACCCCCCACTCAAAAACGTTTGACGATGATTACTTCTCATCAAAGAATGGGATTGAAGAAACCAACGATGTATTTCTACAACGTAATGGTCTGCAACAACGCTGGTCATGTTGGCAGGACAAACCGGGCAGCGTGTTTACCATCGCTGAAACCGGGTTTGGAACGGGATTAAACTTTCTTTGTGCATGGCAGCTTTGGCATCAACAAGATTTCAATTACACTCGTTTGCATTTTGTTTCCGTTGATAAACACCCTCTACAACGAAGTGATCTCACAAAAGCATATAAAAAATGGCCTATTTTAGAGAGTTTCTGCCAAGAGTTGTTGGATAAATACCCTCCCTTGGTTTCTGGTTTTCATACGATTGAATTAGCCGGAGGTAAGGTTCGCCTGACCCTAATATTTTCTGATGCAGCAGAGGCGTATCAACAGGTTCAGGGACGTGTTGACGCCTGGTTCCTTGATGGTTTTACCCCTAGCCGTAACCCTGACATGTGGTCTCCAATACTATTTAATGAAATCGCACGACTAAGCGGCATTGGAACCACATTTTCAACATTTACCGCTGAAAATATCGTAAAAAAAGGGTTAACAAGGGTTGGGTTTAACGTTAACAAACTCCCCGGGCTTGATCCGAAACGTGAAATTTGTCACGGCGACTTTAAAAAAGAACCGGAACACTCCAGCCATTTAATGCACAATCAAAAACCTTGGTTCTCTGAACCAACGTATTATAAAACCCCTGGAACAGCTGCGGTTATTGGCGGAGGTATTGCAGGCGCAAGTATCGCCCGCAATTTGGCAAACCGTGGTTGGTTAGTCCATGTAATAGAGAAACATCCAAAAACAGCACAAGAAGGGTCTGGAAACCCTACCGGAGTAACATTCACTAAACTAAGCCAATATGACAACCCACAGAACCGCTTTTATCAGCTTGCCTATTTATACTCAACGCCGCTGTTGCTTGAGTTACTTAGCAAAAGCACATTTGTTAAAGGTAAAGACTGGGATCTAAACGGTGTTATTCGTCTAGCGTATTGTGACAAGGAAAAGCAAGAACAGGTTACATTAGTCAACAGTGGCCGTTGGCCTGTGGATATCGCCGTTCCATTATCGGCAGAAGAAACAACGGCACTATTAGATTTCCCTTGTGAGACACCTGCGCTATTACTCAAACAAGGTGGGTGGTTGCGCCCGGCCGATGCGGTTAACACATTGCTTGATCATCCCAATATCACGTTAGAATGCAACGCGCAGTTAAAAGAGTTAACCCAAGTCCCCCCCCAGCTTTCCACAAACACACGAACATCAAGACAGCCTCGCTGGCAGCTCACTATTCAAAAGGAAGAAGTCCACTTACCATTAGAATCTGACATTGTGGTTTTAGCGAATAGCTTTGGTGCATCGACACTAAAACAAACCGCACATCTGCCCTTACGCAGTGTGCGAGGTCAAGTCAGCTATGTACCAGCCACAGCGAAATCGCAAAAGCTAAAATACGCGCTAAATTACGAGGGTTATACGGCGCCTGCAAGGGATGGATTCCACTGTGTTGGGGCAACTTTTCACCCGAAAGCAAAACACAGCACACTAGAACAAGAAGACCAGATCACAAACCTAAACAATTTGACCACGGGGCTGAAGTCATTCGCATCCGCTATCAATGCTGACAGGCAAAAAAATAACGTTGATTTAAAAGGCCGAGTAGGGTTCCGTTGTCAAACACCTGATTACCTCCCCATACTTGGGCCAGTACCTTGTATTGATTCTTTTGTGGAGGATTACGCCCCGTTAAGAAAAGGTATGTTACGAGACCCAATGCCACTGGGAAAATATCACCAAGGTTTATACGTAAGTTTGGCCCATGGGTCACGAGGCATAACATCAGCCCCTTATTGTGCGGAAATATTAACAAATATCATTATGGGGGATGTAAAAGCAACGGATAAGGAAGTACTCGAAGCATTACACCCGGCTAGATTTCTTATCCGTGATATAAAAAGGCGTAAGATGTAACACTATTCAGTATAAAAACTGATTATTGTTATTTTGTAGTTATTGGTCGTTATTTGGCAGTTATTCCTTGAATTGTCGGCGAATTAAACACATCTAATGACTTATGGAAAAGCCCCATTATCGTATCTACACTGTAATAGAGGTTATGATGATATAGCTCCTGGTTGAGCACAGAGCCGTAAACTAAGGAAAGCAATCTTGCGAAATTGTTGGTTATTCTTAATTCTGTTAATCCATACGGTAAATGCAAATGCCATTATCACAGTGGGTTCACCAGGTGATACCAACGAAAAGAATAGCATTCCGTTAAATATAACCCAACAAACAGAATACTTTGTCGACGCCTCAAACAATCTAACAATCAAAGACTTACAGAGTGAAGCGCGCCCCCTTTCCTGGAAGAAGCCGAGTTCACCCTCCCCTAATTTCGGTTTCACATCTGACACTTACTGGGTAAAAATGGAGCTCAGAAACATAGGTGATTCAGATGTATCTTATGTTTTAAAATTGGACTACCCACTCATGGATGAAGTGGATTTCTACCAATTTCACAACGACCAACTGATATCACATATAGGAGGTGACAGCTTCCCTTTTAGACACCGTGAATTAGAAGATAGGATGTTTTCTTACCCCATATCGATCGACTCACAAAAAACAACAAGCATCTATTTTCGTTTTCGCAGCACAGATACCATGATATTCCCTCTCGTACTCTATACACAGGACGCATATAGTCATCAAATAAAAACTGAGAATTTCATATTCGGTGGATACTACGGCGCTATAACCATTATATTAATCTACAACTCTTTTCTCTTTTTAATTCTGAGGGACAAGACTCAAATATTCTATGTGTTTCTTATTACATCATACGCAGCCATGGAGCTTTCCCTAAACGGTATTGGGAACCTCTATCTTTGGGGAGACTACCCAGATATCGCAAAACGAATAAGACCCTTTATGTTAGGTATTTTGACCATCTTTATGGTTTTACTAGCAAAATCACTTCTCAATCTTCCCAAATTAACACTAAAGAGAATCAATATTGAAGCTGGTTTATGGGGGATTGGATTATTATCCATAATCTCTGCTTTCACATTACCATTCAGCCTAGCGATTCAAATAGGGATGGTCGGAATTGTACTTGCACTCCCCCCAGTATTCATTGCAGGTATCCACTCTTGGCGACAGGGAAATAACACAGGAAAGTACTTTACGTTAGGGTGGTCCACACTTATTTTTGGTGGCTTTATAAACGTACTACGCGCTTTTGATTTAATCCCCGTTAACTTTGTTACTACTTACGGGTCTCTTATTGGTTCAGCGGCTACTCTCCTCATTTTGAATATGGGACTAACCGATAGAATGCGAACACTACAAAAAGAAAAAGATAACACAGCTAAATTAATGTTAGAAAAACAAATCAATGAAAACGCAGAATTAGATAAAAAAGTAAAAGAACGGACTTTAGCACTAGAAGCCTCCACGATTGAAGCAAAAAAATCACAAGAAGCAGCTGAATACGCAACCCAATCCAAAAGCCAATTCTTGGCAACTATGAGCCATGAAATACGCACACCGATGAACGGTGTCATCGGTATGACTCAATTATTAGATGACACCCCACTTAATGACTTACAATGCCATTATGTTAACACCATTCGAAATTCCGGCGACGCCTTGGTTAGGATTATTAATGACATTCTGGATTTTTCAAAAATAGAAGCGGGTAAGCTCGAAATAGAAAACATCTCATTCTCTATCAGAAGCCTTATCGACGAATGCGTATCACTTTTGTCCATGTTAGCAACAGAAGGTAATGTACGCATGATATCTCATGTTGCAGAGAGCATACCAGACAACCTGCAGGGTGACCCAACACGCATACGCCAAATAATACTCAACCTGATGAGCAACGCATTTAAGTTCACCGAAAAGGGCTTTGTATTACTCAAGGTTGATTACATCACTGACAAAGATCAACTTATCTTTTCAGTAAAGGACACGGGCATAGGCCTTACACAAGAACAACAAGATAAACTCTTCACATCATTTTCACAGGCGGAATCATCAACATCAAGAAAATACGGCGGTACCGGATTAGGATTGGCGATATGTAAATCCTTATCAACTATGATGGGTGGAGAAATAGGAATCCATAGTAAAAAAGGTACTGGTTCGGAATTTTGGTTCACCGCACAATACCAAATTACGCAGAGTCCAACTTCACAGACCGACGTTCAACGTCCTCTTGCTGGAAAACATGTTCTTATTGCAGATCCGTTAACTGAATCAAGTATTGCAATACAACAAACACTTCACTACTGGGGGGCAAAGAGCACAATAGTTACAACAGAACCAAGCGATAATACTACCAGTGCCCTGTCAAAAGCAGACATTATCATAGCATCGAATTATCTTTCGAAAGAGTTTCGAGATCAGTTAACGAGTAATAATTCGTGTCCTATTATTTCAGTTACTCATGCCGGGGAACACATTGATTCAGCTATCAAAGATTCAATATCAAGCCCTATCATCTATCAACAGTTATTTAACAAAATACTAACGGCGCTAGGGATTACACACAGCAATACTCACAAGGTGAAATCAAAGAAACAAACTTTTGATCTTCATGTAATGGTTGTCGAAGATAATAACGTTAACCAAATGGTTATCAAAGGACTTCTCCAAAAATTTGGAATACAGCCCATTGTGGTAGAAAATGGCGCCATTGCAGTTCAAGAACATGCATCTACCAATACGCCTTTCGACCTCATTTTAATGGACTGTGAGATGCCCGTAATGGATGGATATGAAGCTACGCAACGCATCCGTGATGTAGAAAGAGAAACTGGCCAAACCACTCCAATCATTGGTCTTAGCGCTCATGCCACCTCGGACTTCAGAGATATCGCAATAAATGCGGGCATGGATGATTTCTTATCAAAGCCCATCAATAGAAAAGAACTTCAACAAACATTAACGAATCTTTCTAAGGCTTAACTTACTAAACGCTCTCTCTGACAACCCTACATCAAACTGAAGCTCCAAAGATCGAATTTCAGTTTTCTCATGGGTATTGTGATTTTCCATAACAACCGTTTCCGGTTTCCACACACCATTTTTATGCTTAGTATAGTTATTAGCTAGCATGGTCTTAAACAACGTTTTCTTTACGTCAAAAAACTCGCCTTTTTGAACGAGATAGTACTCGGTATCAATGTATAATCGTGTCTTAGTATAGCTAGATTCATCAAATTCAGGAAATCGATCAATGACATAACATGTTTTATCACCACAGGTTTCAGTGTTGATAAAATCAAATCGATAGTGGTCTCGATGTTGACTGGCGATATCTTCATAGGTAAATTCACTTCCACGAAAAGACGAACCAACACTGTTACTGGCGACCTTTTTAACCCGTTTTGAAGCCGGCAAATATAACCATTGATCATCCTTTGTAGAGCGATGAGAGTGGGTTAATAACGCGAATCCTTTTTCTCTAGCTGGCTTGGTAAATACCGTCAAAGTTTTCGACTCTCCCTCGTCAAGAGCTATAACCTTAATCAACATCTCTCGCTCCGACACACCACCTTCGGCATTTACAAGTGTCATTGACACTCGGTTAACCATGTCTTTAAATCCCGTAGCATTCAACTCGGCTCGTCGAATAATATCAACACCGTTTTTAGTTTCTACAGCCTCAAGGTTAACACTCAATAAAAAAACAATACTCGCAGTTAAAACCCAATACCCAAATTTAATTTTCATTACCAACTCCTAAAACAGATATGAAATGCTAATAGCAAAATAGTCTTCTTCATCAATAAGATTAACCTTCTGACTTTCATCGGTAACTCTCATCAATTCAAACAGTACATCCGGAACCGTATCAACATAGGAAGCTTTATACCCGCCCGGTTGTTGCAGTGAATTCATAAAGGTTATTAGATTTTCAAAATCACGACGACTGAGGGTTAC
>MAAC01015500.1_pt1 | contig 13832 bp, 7 predicted proteins | sample 1115981 | NCBI WGS metagenome assembly MAAC01 (sample SAMN04961126, study PRJNA320927) | seawater metagenome | isolation source: sample BD02T64 sea water enriched with oil for 64 days | place: USA:Gulf of Mexico | collected 2013-07-27 | reverse complement strand
TAGCTAAAATAACTGAACCTATTGCTACTTTGATGTAAATTCATTATTTAAGTGGTATTAAAACAGATTTACAAATGAAAAACATAAGAAGGCGAAAATGTAGTCTTTGCTACAACGCATAATGTTGTTGCGTGGAATAAAACAGCAGAAATTATAGAAAAATATCTTGTAAAGGGAAATGAAGTTGCTATTGAAGGAAAGCTAACCAATAGATCTTATGAAGATAAAGATGGAACTAAAAAATACATTACAGAAATTGTATGTAGTGAATTGTTAATGCTGGGAGGCAAGTAGTGTGGAATCTTGCTGTGAAAAAGAGAAGCCTTCGCAGATGCGAAGGCTTTTTGTATGTGTGTTATTAACTTCTTGTTTTGCGCGGAAAACATTTCCGAACCATCGGGTAGTAATTTATATTTGAAATCCAAAAAAAGTTAAAATAAAACCCACCTCTGCTAAAGAGGTGGGAAAATTGCTATGAAAAAGAACTGTGCAAGGTCGCACAGATTTTCACTTCAAAAGTATAAAAATTATAGACTTAAAAAACAGTGTTTTAAAAAAGGGGTATATATACTTAGATTTTAACACCTATTTTTTAATGAGTTGTAGTGTTTTAGCTATTGTAGTAACCGGCAATTTGCAGGTATTATCAACACATACATAAATAAATGTTTCATTGTCTACAAAACGATTCTTTAATAGTGGTAATTCAGATTCATGTGTGCTATAAGAAACTAAAATATTAGGAAGATATATTTTGTTTAATTCTGCTAATTTGGTTTTGGCATCCTTTCCAGAAAGTACAACTTCATAATATGGATTTGTGAAATTTAGCATTAAGTCCAACCAATTAGAAAAAGAACTTGCATTATCAACCATTTCTGATTTTACATTGTTCAACATAGCAATTGCTATTTCTTTATAGCTTTTAGTATCTAAATGATGTGATAAAGAAAATAAATTTTTAGCCATGATAGAATTACTAGATGCAATTACATGGTCTTGATATTCTATTGTTTTTGCGACCAATGAAGGATCTTTTTTAGAAGTGAAATAGAACATCTTAGAAGCCTCATTGTAAAAGTTTGTAATTGTGTATTGTGTTAAGAGTTCTGCTTTCTCCAACCAAATTTCATTTGAAGTAACCTCATATAATTTGATAAAGGCTTTTGCTGTAGCAGCATAATCTTCTAAATAGCCATTAATAGAAACCTTTCCGTTTTTATAGTTATGAAATAATTTTCCTTCTTCATTTAATTGATTTTTCACGATAAAACGAGCTGTTTTCTCAGCTGTTTTTAAATAGGTTTTATTATTGAAAACGGTATACGCATCAAGGTATCCGCTAATCATTAACGCATTCCAAGAAGTTAAACTTTTATCATCTAATCTTGGTTTTTTTCTTTGCTCTTGACGTTGCTTTAATTTCTTTTTCCAGTTTTCTTTTTTACGGTTTAATTCAGCTATTGAAATTTTGTTCTCTTTGGTAAACGTACTGTCGTTAACAGCTTTTATTAAAACATATTTTTCACCCTCCCATAAACCATATTCGTTGATGTTGTAGTACCTAGAAAACAAAGGGAAATCACTTTTTAAAATTGATTGTAATTCTTTTTTTGTCCAAGTATAATAGGCGCCTTCTTCTAGAATATGATTAGTATTATAGCTATCTGCATCTAAAGAAGAGTAAAATACGCCCTCTGGAGAGGTGAGTTCTTTTTCAATAAATTCTAGTGTTTCAAAAACAACATTTTTGTAGGTGTCGTTTTTAGTGATTTGATATGCTTTAGCGTATAAACTTACCAATTGAGCATTGTCATACAGCATTTTTTCGAAATGTGGAATGTGCCATTTTTTATCAGTAGCATACCTAGAAAAACCGCCATTTATTTGATCATAAATACCACCAAAGGCCATTTTATCTAAGGTATTTTCTACATGGTTCATTAGTTGGGTATCATCATTCTGAAAAGCATATCGCATTAAAAACTGATAGTTGTTCGGTAACATAAATTTAGGAGCACTATTAATTCCACCGTAGGCATCATCAAATTGGCTGCTCCATTTTTTAACCTCATCAGCAATAAAAACTTTTGTAAAATCTGGAGTATCGGTATTTAGTGTAATTAAATCAATGTTTTTAATTCCCTCTTCTAATTTATCTGCAAAAGCGTAGAATTTTTTAGAGTCATTTTTAAAACTTTCAGAAATTTGTTCCAATGCTTTTTGCCATTGTTTTTTAGAGAAATAAGTGCCTCCCCAAATAGGTCTTCCGTCAGGTAAAGCGATTACATTTAATGGCCAACCACCATTTCCTGTCATCAATTGAACGGCTTTCATATACACTTTGTCAACATCAGGTCTTTCTTCACGATCAACTTTTATATTGATAAAATTGGCATTCATTGTTTTTGCAATTAATGAGTCTTCAAAACTTTCTTTTTCCATGACATGACACCAATGACAGGCTGCATACCCAACACTAATAATAAGTAGCTTATTTTCTTTTTTAGCCAGTGCTAAAGACGTGTCATTCCAGGCTTTCCAATTTACAGGATTGTGAGCATGTTGTAATAAATACGGACTCGTTTCATGAATCAAATCATTTGTAAATTGATGTTGTTTTTTATCATCAGTACAACTAGCAAGTACAATTAGAATGATTAGAAAAAGAGATTTATAGTTCTGTAGCATTGGTTGTTTTTAGAATGGTAAGTTCGTCATTTTTATTTAGGATGATGAAATGCAGAACTCCTTTAATTTGTATTTTTTTAATGTCTTTTGCTTCTTTGTTATTAAAGTAACTGATGTCATTACTAAAATGAAAGGCACCGTTTTTATTTCCTAATAAAATATAGCCTTTAGAAGCATCATACCGTATCGTTTCTACTTCTGCGTCATAGCTATTCCCAATACCAAAAATATCTAAATAGCCATCGTTATTTACATCTCCAACTTCAATGCCTAAGGTGGGCGAAAACTGCCCAAAGTTTGGCAGTTCTTGAATTTCAAATTTTCCATTTCCTTTATTTTTCAAAATGATTGAAGCAAAACTATGCCCAACAAAATGATGTGCTTTTGCTAAGTTATCTGACCCATAAATATCTGGTAATGTAGCAGCCGCAAATTCTTTGAAAGTTTTTAATTTATTACTTAAAAAAGGTGTTTGCTGTGTAGAGCATTCTTTACCTCTAACAGGCAATAATTCTCCTGTTTTTGAAACTTTGCTTAATGCAATATCAAAAGAAGAGTTGCTATCGAAATAATCTGCATAAATGTGCAATGGCTTTTCTTTTGTTGGATGAAATTTATTGTTGGTTCCCCAGTTGCCAATAATGTAATCTATATGTCCATCTTTATCTAAATCGGCAGCTTTAATTGACTGAAACCAACCATTGATATTTGTTAAGCCATCTATTTCTTTTTTGTGGAATTTTCCTTCTTTGTTCTCGAAAATAGAAATCGGCATCCATTCTCCCACGACAATTAAATCGGCATCACCGTCATTGTCAAAATCAGAAAACATGGCATCTTTAATGATCTTTAAACCGGTTAGGTCATCAAATTTTTCATCAATAACATTTGTGTATTTTCCGTTTTTATATGCCAAAAAATAAGGTGTATCAGAAAGAGGATATTGCCCATGTTTAACGTTACCTCCAACGAATATCTCTGGCTTTCCATCATTATTTGTGTCTGCAAAAGCGATCCCTTTTGTATTTGAAGTTATGTTGGGTAAAGCTCCTTTTTTAAAGTTTCCTTTTCCGTCGTTTATATAGATTCTGTCTTGCAGATAGTTGCTGTTTCCTGCTATTTCATAACCTCCAGAAGTGACAAATAAATCCAAATCATTGTCATTGTCTAAATCAATAAATTTGGCATCTGTATCTTCAAACTCTTTTTCACTTGAAAATAGGATCTGATTGGTTTTTCTGAATTTCCCATTCTTTTTCTGAACAAATAAAGCAGCTTTTGCTCCTGTTGCATTTCCTACAAAAAAATCATCTAAACCATCATTATTAACATCTGCCACTGCAATTGTAGAACTACTTGTAGATTGCTTTTGAGGTAACAATAATTGCAAGGTGTAATCGTCAAAGTCATTTTCTTTTTGTAGATAGTTTATACCAATATCAGCTGGGTTTATGTTACGAACTAACTCATTTTTTTGGATAGTTTTTGTGTTTCTCTGAATGGCATTTTTATACTGAAGTATACTTGTTTTGTTGATGTCTATAGCAGTAATCTTTTGAGATTTTGTAGCATTCCATTCAATAATTACACTATCAATTTTCAGTTGATTGTCCAAACCAAAAAGGAGTTTGTTCCCAACAGAAGATTGATACCCACGACTCACAAAATGCACCTTAGCTTGTTGTAAGTTGTTCGCAAACACGGTAACTTTTGCACCAATTCCAAAGCTGTTGTTTTTTGAACCTCTTAGTTCAAATGCAACAAAGTTCTTTTTTGAATTGTTTTTGTAAACAGATGCTTTTTCTCCTTGATTATTAATCACTAAATCTAAATCTCCGTCATTATCTAAATCAGCATAAACAGCGCCATTCGAATTTACTTTGGCATCTAATCCCCAGTTTTTTGTGGTGTTATTAAAGGTTAAATCTTTGTTGTTTTTGAAAATATAATTACTCAATTTTTTAGAAGGCATCATTTGTATAGCCTCATCTAAAGTTACTTTTTTACGGTTTCTAATATTAGATTTCATTTGGTTTCTGAAATCTTGATTGGATAAATCATTTTGAATTCCATTAGTAATAAAAACATCATTAAAACCATCGTTGTCAAAATCTGCAATTAGCGGTGCCCAGCTCCAATCTGTTTTTGCAACACCAGCCAAAGAACCAATTTCACTATAGGTTCCATTGCCATTATTTAGTTGTAAAACATTAGACATGTATTGATGATGATATCCCATATCTACTAATTTATGAAAATTAGAAATACTCATGGTAGCCATATTTTCTTTACCTCTAATATGATCTTCAGCCATCATGTCAAGCACAAGTAAGTCGGGTAATAAATCGTTGTTAATATCAGCAAAATCAGAACCCATGCTGTTCGAAGAAATATGATTAAAATGTTTTAAGGCCTCGTCTTTAAATGTCCCATTACCTTGGTTTATATATAAAAAATCAGGTTCTAAAAAATCATTTGCAACATAAATATCAAGGAGGTTATCGTTATTGAAATCTCCAATAGAAGCACTTAGTCCCCACGCTTTATTTAAAATTCCAGCTTCTTTAGTAATGTTTGTAAAACCATTTCCATCATTTCTAAACAACTGATCTGAATTATAGTCTTCTTTCTTTAACTGAACTCTGGGGTCAATATTTACATTATTTCTAAAGTCTTGTCGATGATTCACCAAATACATGTCTAAATCAGCATCATTGTCAAAATCAAAAAAATAGGCTTGTGTAGAAAAGCCATAATGATCTAAACCATATTCTTTTGCGCTTTCTTTAAATGTGCTATTTTTTTGATTAATGTACAACTTGTTTTTGCGTTGTTCGTGACTATTTAATGAACCCGATTTACACACATAAATATCCAACCAACCATCATTGTTTATGTCTATCATGGTAACACCAGTAGTCCAGCCTTTTTCATCCGAAACATTGGCTTTAGTGGTAATGTCTTCAAAGTTTAAATTGCCATTATTTACATACAATTTATTGGATTCTTGATTTGAGGTAAAGTATAAATCTTCTAAACCATCATTATTAATATCACCAACAGCAACACCTGCACCATTATAAATATATGAGTAGTTAATAAAATTAAAATAAAGATTTTCCTTTATGTTGTTTGTGAAATGAATGTTGGTTTTGTCTGGTTCAATTTTTGTAAAAAGAAGATTAGGTTGCTCAGTGATTTTTGAGTTTTTAGAACAACCAAAAGAGATTGCTAGTAGTAAAACAAAAAAACTTTTAGAAAAAGACGTATTCATTTATGCTTGTTTAAAGTTCAAAAATTGAACTTTTAAATATAGTTTAAAAACGATAAGCAAGCTATTAAATTATACGAGTAAAGCGATAAAACCTACTAATGACTTGATTAAAGCGACCTTGGAATAAAAAAATCTAAAAAAAATGTTGTGAGGTTAAAATATTTATTGATATTTGTCCCATCATTATGAACAAACAAATTATTAATATCATTTCTATTATTGTCATTGCTATTTTTGAAAAGCAACGATAGGGAAGTGTATTTATATTTTTAAAAATATTTAAAAGCCTTCCAAATTTGGAAGGCTTTTTTTATGAAACAAATTTAAGAATGAATTTTATCAAGAATAGCATTATTGTAGTCATTATCGTCATTATTAGCTCACCACCGAGTTGATACAGATCGTTATTGCCAACAAAAAGCAAAAACCTGTATCAATTGATACAGGTTTTTTTTTGTTGAAAATCATTGGATTGAATGTCATATTCAAAATAACTCAATAAGCTGTAAATCAGTAGTTTAATAAAAAATACGAATGAATGAATATAGAGTGAGTCGATTAGCAGAAAAAAATACCATGTAATGAATAATTATTTTTGATTAGTACAAAAGAATAAAAACATAAAAACGACAATTTTAATTGTCAAAATATATAGATGAAATTAAACAAACACAGTAGCAGATTAACCCAAGATGTATCTCAACCAGCATCACAAGCCATGTTGTACGCAGTAGGTTTGACCGATGAAGATATGCAGAAAGCACAAGTGGGAATTGCAAGTACAGGGTACGATGGTAACCCTTGTAATATGCACTTAAATAATTTAGCTGCAGAGGTTAAGGTAGAATGTAATATTGCAGGTTTAGTTGGATTGGGATTCAATACGATTGGTGTGAGTGACGGAATTTCGATGGGAACGTCTGGAATGAATTATTCGCTTGCTTCTAGAGATATTATAGCAGATTCTATAGAAACTGTGATGCACGCGCAAAGTTATGATGGATTAATTTCTGTAGTTGGCTGTGATAAAAATATGCCTGGAGCAGTAATTGCAATGCTGCGATTAAACCGTCCTTCAATTATGATGTATGGGGGAACCATCGCATCGGGAAATTACAAAGGGAAAAAATTAAACATCGTTTCTGCTTTTGAAGCTTTGGGACAAAAAGTTGCTGGAGAAATTGAAGAAGATGAATATAGAGAAATCATCAAAAGAGCAATTCCAGGAGCTGGTGCTTGTGGCGGAATGTACACTGCAAATACCATGGCGTCTGCAATTGAAGCAATGGGGTTCTCGTTGCCATACAATTCATCTATTCCTGCAGAAAACCCAAACAAATTATCAGAAAGTGAAAGAACAGCTTTGTCGCTTAAAAATTTAATGGAGCTAGATTTAAAACCATTGGATATCATTTCTAAAAAATCAATAGAAAATGCGATTGCATTGGTAAATGCGCTGGGAGGATCTACAAATGCGGTATTACACTTTTTAGCTATTGCACATGCAGCAGACATTGAATTTACGTTGGAAGATTTTCAAAAAGTGAGTGATAGAACGCCACTTATAGCAGATTTAAAACCTAGTGGGAAATATCTAATGGAAGATGTTCATGGTGTTGGAGGAACTCCAGCTGTGATGAAATACCTATTAGACAATGGATATTTACATGGCGATTGTTTAACTGTTACAGGGAAAACATTGGCAGAAAATTTGGCAACTGTTGAGCCATTATCATTTGATAATACGCAAGATGTAATTTATCCAAAAGACAAGGCATTAAAAACTTCGGGAAATATTCAGATACTCTATGGAAACCTTGCTGTTGAAGGAGCGGTAGCAAAAATTAGCGGAAATGAAGGCTTGCTTTTTCAAGGAAAAGCAGTGGTGTATGATGGAGAACAAGCAGCAAATACAGGAATTTCTAACGGAGAAGTTAGTCGAGGAGATGTTGTCGTCATCCGCTATGTAGGACCAAAAGGAGGTCCAGGAATGCCAGAAATGTTAAAACCAACTTCATTAATTATGGGAGCAGGTTTAGGGAAATCAGTTGCATTAATTACTGATGGGCGTTTTTCTGGAGGAACTCACGGATTTGTAGTAGGACATATTACTCCAGAAGCACAATCTGGAGGAACCATTGCACTCTTAAAAACTGGAGACGCCATTAAAATTAGTGCAGAAGACAATACAATTAACGTGTTGTTGTCTGATGAAGAAATTGCTGAGCGAAAATCGAAATGGGTTGCTCCAGCATTGAAACATACAAAAGGAATATTATACAAATACGCAAAAACAGTTGCATCAGCATCCAAAGGATGTGTAACAGATGCCTTTTAAAAAATAGTTATGGAGACAAAAACACAAACCACAACGAAAAAAAGTCAAGATAAAATGGAACATATTTCTGGAGCCGAAGCTGTTGTTAAATGTTTATTAGCCGAAGGTGTTGATTTATTGTACGGATACCCTGGAGGTGCTATTATGCCAATTTATGACGAATTGTATAAATACCAAGATCAATTACAACATGTATTAACACGTCATGAGCAAGGCGCAACACATTCTGCACAAGGGTATGCGAGAGTTACTGGTAAGGTGGGGGTTGCCATGGCAACTTCTGGTCCTGGAGCTACAAATTTAGTAACAGGAATTGCAGATGCACAGATAGATTCTACACCAATGGTTTGTATTACAGGTCAGGTTGGGAAACATCTATTAGGAACTGATGCTTTTCAGGAAACCGATATTGTTGGTATTTCTACTCCTGTAACCAAATGGAATTATCAAATTACCGAGGCTTCTGAAATTCCTGGAATTTTAGCAAAGGCGTTTTACATCGCTCGTTCTGGAAGACCAGGACCTGTTTTAATTGATATTACAAAAAATGCACAGTTCGACAAGTTTGATTTTGTCTATGAAAAATGTACTTCAATCAGAAGTTATAAAGCAGTGCCAGATGTAGATGAAAAACAATTGTTAGATGCCGCCGAATTGATAAATGCCGCTAAAAAACCGATGATTGTTTTTGGTCAAGGTGTAATTTTAGGTGAAGCAGAAGAGGAGTTTAAAGCTTTGATTGAAAAAACTGGAATCCCTGCTGCTTGGACAATTTTAGGATTATCGGCATTAGAATCTAAACATTATTTAAATGTAGGAATGGTTGGTATGCATGGTAATTATGGACCAAATAAATTAACCAATGAATGTGATTTGTTGATTGCAGTAGGAATGCGATTTGATGATCGTGTTACGGGAGATTTAAGTCGTTATGCGAAACAAGCAAAAGTGATTCATTTTGATATTGACCCAGCAGAGATTGATAAAAATGTAAAAACAGATGTTGCTGTTTTAGGGGATTCAAAAGAAACATTGGCGAAGATATTACCCTTAGTAAACGAAAATGCTCATGATTCTTGGTTGCAAGAATTTAGAGATTTTGATACTATTGAATTTGATAAAGTCATTAAAGACGAGTTGTACCCAACTGAAGGAGGAATTACTATGGGAGAGGTTTTGAAAGAAATCAATCAAGTAACTAAAGGAAAAGCTGTTGTTGTTTCTGATGTAGGACAGCACCAAATGTTTGCCTGTAGATATGCCGAATTTAATCAAACAAAAAGCAGCATTACTTCTGGTGGATTAGGAACCATGGGATTTGCATTACCAGCAGCAATTGGAGCAAAAATGGGAGCGCCAGAAAGAGAAGTAATTGCAATAATTGGAGATGGTGGGTATCAAATGACAATTCAAGAATTAGGAACTATTTTTCAAACCAAAGCGGCTGTAAAAATAGTGGTGTTAAACAATGAGTTTTTAGGGATGGTTCGTCAATGGCAGCAAATGTTTTTTGACAAAAGATACGCATCAACAGAAATGACCAATCCAGATTTTGTAGCCATTGCAAAAGGGTATCATATAGATGCGCAAAGGGTTAAAAAAAGAGAAAATCTAACAGCTGCAATTGAAGAGATGATTGCCTCTAAAGATTCGTATTTCTTAGAGGTTTGTGTAGAAAAAGAAAACAATGTATTTCCAATGATTCCAACAGGAGCATCGGTTTCAGATATCAGATTAAGTTAAAATAGTTACAAAATGAACACAGAAAATAAGTCATATACAGTTTCAATATACACAGAAAACAATCTTGGATTGTTAAATAGAGTTTCATCAATTTTTCTAAAAAGACACATCAATATTGAAAGTTTAACTACTTCTCAATCTGAAATTGAAAATGTAAATAGATTTGTAATTGTAGCATCAATGAGTGCCCATCAAGCCTATAAAATTGTAGGGCAATTGGAAAAACAAATTGAAGTAATTAAAGCTTATGCGCATACTGATGAAGAAACTATTTACCAAGAAACAGCATTGTTTAAAGTAGCTTCAGATTCGTTGTTTGACGAGCGTCAAATTCAGAATGTCATCAAAGACAGTCATGCAAATATAGTAACGGTTTCACGTGAGTTTTTTGTGATTGAAAAAACAGGAAGAAGACACGAAACAGAACAATTATATCAAGACTTGAAACCTTATGGATTGATGCAATTTGTAAGATCAGGAAGAATATCAGTAACCAAAGAGCAAATGAATATTTCAAAAATGCTTGCCGCATTTTAATTGCAAGGCAATAGCCCAATTGGGTTTTAGTTACGGATGCTTGCATCGAAATAAAAAGGAACACCTATTTAGTACCTCGTACCCTTGAGTAGAGGCCATTTATTTATTTAATAAAACAAAAATGAAAAATTATTTTAACACGCTATCATTAAGAGATCAATTAACAGAATTAGGAAAATGTAGATTCATGGAATCTTCTGAATTTGAAGATGGCGTAGCAGCATTAAAAGACAAAAAAATTGTAATTGTAGGTTGTGGAGCGCAAGGGTTAAACCAAGGGTTGAACATGAGGGATTCTGGGTTAGACATTTCTTACACTTTGAGAGCAAAAGCAATTGCAGAAAAGAGACAGTCTTTTTTAAATGCTAGTGAAAACGGATTTACAGTTGGTACTTATGAAGAGCTTATACCAACTGCCGATTTGGTACTGAATTTAACACCAGACAAACAACATACAAACGTGGTGAATGCCATTATGCCTTTGATGAAAAAAGGCGCAACGCTATCCTATTCTCATGGGTTTAATATTGTTGAAGAAGGTATGCAGGTTCGTGAAGATTTAACGGTGATTATGGTGGCGCCAAAATGTCCAGGTTCTGAAGTAAGAGAAGAATATAAAAGAGGATTTGGTGTGCCAACATTAATTGCTGTGCATCCAGAAAACGATCCTCAAGGAAAAGGATTGGTTCAGGCAAAAGCCTATGCTGTTGGAACCGGAGGGCATAAAGCTGGCGTGTTGCAATCGTCTTTTGTTGCAGAAGTAAAATCTGATTTAATGGGTGAACAAACCATTTTATGTGGGGTGTTGCAAACAGGAGCTATTTTATCTTTTGAAAAAATGGTTGAAGAAGGAATTGAGCCAAGCTATGCTGCGAAATTAATTCAATATGGTTGGGAAACAATTACGGAAGCTTTAAAGCATGGAGGAATTACCAACATGATGGATCGTTTATCGAATCCAGCGAAATTGAAAGCATTTGCAATTTCAGAAGAATTAAAAGGGATTATGCGTCCGTTGTTTCAAAAACATATGGACGATATCATGTCGGGTCATTTCTCTAAAACCATGATGGAAGATTGGGCGAATGATGATAAAAATTTATTGTCTTGGAGAGCAGCCACAGGAGAAACAGCTTTTGAAAAAACGACTGTTACAACCCAAGAAATTTCTGAACAAGAGTATTTTGATCATGGAACATTATTAGTTGCTTTTGTAAGAGCAGGAGTTGAATTGGCTTTCGAAACAATGACAGAATCTGGAATTATTGCTGAATCTGCATATTACGAGTCATTACATGAAACACCATTAATTGCAAATACAATTGCTCGTAAAAAATTATTCGAAATGAATCGTGTAATTTCTGATACTGCAGAGTATGGATGTTACTTATTTGACCATGCTTGTAAACCCTTATTAACTGAGTTTATGAAAACCGTAAAAACAGATATTATTGGTAAAGCATATAGTTCAGGTAATGACGCAGACAACCAACAGTTAATTGCGGTAAACAGCGCAATTAGAAATCACGAAGTAGAAAAAGTTGGAGCTGTTTTAAGAGCCTCAATGACAGCAATGAAACAAATTTAATCGCAGGGCGATATCCCAACTAGGTTTAATTCCACAATGGGTGGGTCGAGGTTTATACTAATAGTATTATTTCGCAGAGTGAGAAGAATAAGTGATGAGGAATCTCATAAATCATAGTAGATTTCTCATAAGTAAGTTCATGTTGAGCAGAGTCGAATGGAAAAAATGCTCAGTTCGAGTGAATTTATCAGCCTTGTCATTCCTGCGAAGGCAGGAATCCATAGCGTACTGAAAAGAATGAAAATGAACGTTAAAACAACAACATATTACCCAAAATTAATTGATATAAAGGAAGCTGTAACGGTATTGAAAGATGTAGTTACAGTTACTCCTTTAACTCAAAACATCAATTATTCTAGAAAATTTGAAGCCAACGTTTTACTTAAAAGAGAAGATTTACAGCAAGTTCGCTCGTATAAAATTAGAGGTGCTTATAATAAAATAAGCTCTTTAACAATAAGCGAATTAAAAAATGGAATTGTATGCGCAAGTGCAGGAAATCATGCTCAAGGAGTGGCTTTTGCCTGTCATAAATTAAAAATTCACGGAACAATTTTTATGCCTACCCCAACTCCAAAACAAAAATTGGAACAAGTAGAAATGTTTGGTGGTGACTATGTTACTGTGAAATTAGTTGGAGATACATTTGATGATGCTCAAAAAGAAGCAGCAATTGAATGTGAGTTACAAGGGAAAACTTTTGTACATCCTTTTAATGACCCTAAAATTATTGAAGGACAAGCAACAGTTGGATTAGAATTGTTAGAGCAAGTTAATGAACCAATAGATTATGTTTTTGTCCCTGTTGGAGGTGGAGGTTTAGCATCGGGTTTATCGACGGTTTTTAAAATTTTATCACCAAATACAAAAATTATCGGCGTAGAACCAGAAGGAGCTCCGTCAATGAAAACTGCTTTTGAGCGGAATAAAAATGTGTATCTGCCAAAGATTGAGAAATTTGTAGACGGTGCCGCTGTACAGCAAGTAGGTGATCTTACATTTGAAATTTGTAAACAGAATTTAGATGAAATGATTACGGTTCCAGAGGGGAAAGTGTGTCAGACCATTTTAGATTTATACAATAAGGATGCTATTGTGGTAGAACCTGCAGGAGCATTGACTATTTCTGCGTTGGATTATTTTGCTGATGAAATTAAAGGAAAAAACGTGGTTTGTGTTGTAAGTGGATCTAATAATGACATTACTCGAACAGCAGAAATTAAAGAACGAGCGATGTTGTATAATGGCTTAAAACATTATTTTATAATCCGATTTCCACAGAGAGCCGGTGCTTTAAAAGAGTTTGTTGCAGATGTTTTAGGACCTCATGATGATATTACGCATTTTGAGTATTCTAAAAAACACAATCGTGAAAATGGGCCTGCAATTGTTGGTGTTGAATTAAAAATGAGTTCAGATTTAGCACCCTTAATTGAAAGAATGAAGGCGCGAAATTTCTACGGAGATTATTTGAATGACAAACCTGATTTATTTCAATATTTGATATAACTTGCATAAAAATTTCTTTTTATGAATTCTGATCTTCTTCATCAAATAACTAAAATAATTTCTATCACAGGAAAGGAAATAGAGGTGTTAAAAAGTAAGTTTAAAAAGAAAACACTTAAAATATCCGAAGTATTACACTCAAAAGGAACTGT
>MAAC01017748.1_pt1 | contig 13841 bp, 24 predicted proteins | sample 1115981 | NCBI WGS metagenome assembly MAAC01 (sample SAMN04961126, study PRJNA320927) | seawater metagenome | isolation source: sample BD02T64 sea water enriched with oil for 64 days | place: USA:Gulf of Mexico | collected 2013-07-27 | reverse complement strand
CACTCGATAGTATTGGTTAGAGGTGGAAGGGTAAAAGATTTGCCAGGAGTTAGATATCATATCGTTCGTGGAGCTTTAGACACCGCAGGTGTAGAAGGTAGAACACAACGTAGATCTAAGTATGGTGCAAAACGCCCTAAAAAGTAATTAAAAAACTTTAAAAAAAAGACATGAGAAAAAGACAGGCCAAAAAAAGACCTCTTTTACCAGATCCACGATTTAATGATCAGTTAGTAACACGTTTTGTTAACATGATGATGTGGGACGGAAAGAAGTCGGTAGCTTTTAAAATTTTCTACGATGCAATTGATATTGTAGAAGAAAAGAAAACAGACGAAGAAAAAACTGCTTTAGAAACTTGGAAAGATGCGTTATCTAATGTTATGCCTCACGTAGAAGTGCGTAGTCGTAGAATAGGTGGAGCAACATTCCAAATTCCAATGCAAATTCGTCCAGACCGTAAAGTTTCTACGGCAATGAAATGGCTAATTAGCTATTCAAGAAAAAGAAACGAAAAATCTATGGCGCAAAAATTAGCAGCAGAAGTATTAGCTGCAGCTAAGGAAGAAGGAGCAGCTGTTAAGAAAAGAGTAGATACTCATAAAATGGCAGAAGCAAATAAAGCGTTCTCACACTTTAGATTTTAATAGGAAATGGCAAGAGATTTAAAATATACTAGAAACATAGGTATTGCTGCGCATATTGACGCCGGTAAAACTACGACTACAGAACGTGTATTGTATTATACAGGGGTTTCTCATAAAATTGGTGAAGTACATGATGGTGCTGCAACAATGGACTGGATGGAACAAGAGCAGGAAAGAGGTATTACAATTACTTCTGCTGCGACAACTTGTACTTGGCAATTCCCTACTGAAAATGGAGAGCCTACGGCAGATGCTGAAGGCTATCATTTTAATATTATTGATACTCCTGGCCACGTTGATTTTACTGTTGAAGTAAATCGTTCATTACGTGTGCTTGATGGGTTGGTATTCTTATTTAGTGCAGTTGATGGTGTTGAGCCTCAATCTGAAACTAACTGGAGACTAGCTGATAACTATAAAGTTCCAAGAATTGGATTCGTAAATAAAATGGACCGTCAAGGATCTGATTTTATGATGGTTTGTAGCCAAGTTAAATCAATGTTAGGTTCTAATGCAGTGCCTATTGTTTTAAATATTGGTGATGAAGAAGATTTTAAAGGAATCGTTGATTTAGTAAAAAACAGAGCTATTATTTGGCATGATGAAACTCAAGGGGCAACTTTTGATGTTATTGACATTCCAGAAGATATGAAAGAAGAATCTCGTAAATATCGTGCATTACTTATTGAAGAAGTGGCAGGGTATGATGAGAATCTTTTAGAGAAATTCATGGAAGATGAGGACTCTATTACTGAAGACGAAGTGCATGCTGCACTTAGAGCTGCTGTAATGGACATGTCTATTATTCCAATGATTTGTGGTTCTGCTTTTAAAAATAAAGGCGTACAATTCTTATTGGATGCCGTATGTCGTTACTTACCTTCTCCAATGGATAAGGAAGGTATCGTTGGAATAAATCCAGATACAGAGCTAGAAGAAGTTCGTAAACCTAGAGTTGATGAACCATTCGCTGCTTTAGCATTTAAGATTGCTACTGATCCTTTTGTAGGGCGTTTGGCATTTTTTAGAGCTTATTCAGGTCGTTTAGATGCAGGTTCATATGTTTTAAACAATCGTTCTGGTAAAAAAGAACGTATTTCACGTATTTACCAAATGCATGCTAATAAGCAAAATGCAATTGATTATATAGAAGCTGGAGATATTGGAGCTGCTGTTGGATTTAAATCTATTAAAACAGGAGATACGCTATCTGCAGAAAAACATCCTATTGTTTTAGAATCTATGGACTTCCCAGATCCAGTAATTGGAATTGCTGTGGAGCCAAAGACAAAAGCAGATGTCGATAAATTAGGTATTGGTTTAGGTAAACTAGCCGAAGAAGATCCAACATTTACAGTGCGTTCAGATGAAGCTTCAGGACAGACTATTATTTCTGGAATGGGTGAACTTCACTTGGATGTAATTGTTGATCGTTTAAGACGTGAGTTTAAAGTAGAAGTAAATCAAGGTCAACCTCAAGTAGAATACAAAGAAGCTATTACTCAAGCTGCTGATCATAGAGAAGTTTATAAAAAACAATCTGGTGGTCGTGGTAAATTTGCTGATATCGTATTTACGGTTGAGCCAGCAGATGAAGGTGAAACAGGGCTTCAATTTGTATCTAAAATTAAAGGTGGTAATGTTCCTAAAGAATTTATCCCTTCAATTGAAAAAGGATTCAAAATGGCTATGGTTAATGGTCCTTTAGCGGGATATGAAATTGATGCTATGAAAGTGACATTGAAAGATGGATCTTACCATGATGTGGATTCTGATCAACTTTCTTTCGAATTAGCTGCTAAGATTGGATTTAAAAATGCTGCAAAAGCTGCAAAAGCAGTTATTATGGAGCCTATTATGAAAATGGAGGTAATTACACCCGAAGAAAATATGGGTGATATCGTTGGTGATTTAAACCGTCGTCGAGGACAAGTTAGTGATATGGGAGATAGAGCTGGAGCAAAAACTGTAAAAGCTACCGTACCATTATCTGAAATGTTTGGATATGTAACTACATTAAGAACATTGTCTTCTGGTCGTGCTACATCAACAATGGAATTTTCGCATTATGCTGAAACTCCATCAAATATATCAGAAGAAGTAATTAAAGCTGCTAAAGGCGTTGAATCGTAAATTTTAAGAAAATGAGTCAGAAAATCAGAATAAAATTAAAGTCTTACGATCATAACTTAGTAGACAAGTCTGCTGATAAGATTGTAAAAACAGTAAAAAGTACAGGTGCAGTTGTAACAGGACCAATTCCGTTGCCAACACACAAGAAAATTTTCACTGTATTACGTTCACCACACGTAAACAAGAAGTCAAGAGAGCAATTTCAATTGTGTTCATACAAAAGATTACTGGATATTTACAGTTCATCTTCTAAAACAATTGATGCCCTAATGAAACTTGAATTACCAAGTGGAGTTGAAGTAGAGATCAAGGTATAAGTTGTTCCTTCTGTGAAAACGGAAGTTTGTTCAAGTTATAACTTAAAAATTTCTGCTAAAGCAGGAAATAAACATGTCCCAAGCGATTGGCAAGGGAAAAACGGTAAAAATACAATTCAGGGTTGAAAAGTATTTTAGCCCTGAAGTTTTTTTAAATAAATAGTAATAATAAATTAATAATAATTATGTCTGGGTTAATTGGAAGAAAAATCGGCATGACCAGCATCTTTGATGTAAACGGGAAAAATATCCCTTGTACAGTAATCGAAGTTGGACCATGCGTTGTTACCCAAGTCAGAACTGAAGAAGTTGATGGTTATAAAGCCCTTCAACTTGGTTTCGATGACAAGACAGAAAAAAATGCTACAAAAGCTGACGTTGGTCATGCTAAAAAAGCAGGAACTTCTGTTAAAAGAAAAGTCGCTGAATTTCAAGGTTTTGATGAGGAGTACAAATTAGGTGATACAATCACCGTAGAGCACTTTGAAGAAGGTGAATTTGTTGATGTTGCTGCAACATCAAAAGGTAAAGGATTTCAAGGTGTTGTAAAAAGACACGGTTTTGCGGGTGTAGGTCAAGCTACTCACGGTCAACATAACCGTTTAAGAGCGCCAGGATCTATTGGAGCTGCATCATACCCTGCAAGAGTATTCAAAGGAATGCGAATGGCAGGAAGAATGGGTGGTGAAAAAGTGAAAGTTCAAAATTTAAGAGTTTTAAAAGTAGTTACAGATAAGAATCTACTTGTTGTTAAAGGATGCGTTCCTGGACACAAAAACGCTTATGTAACAATTCAGAAGTAATGAAGGTAGCAGTTTTAGATATAAACGGAAAAGACACAGGTAGAAAGGTAGACCTTTCTAAAAGTGTTTATGCTATAGAGCCTAATAACCATGCAGTATATCTTGATGTAAAGCAATATCTTGCTAATCAACGTCAAGGAACGCATAAGGCTAAAGAAAGAGCAGAGATTACAGGAAGTACACGTAAGATTAAAAAACAAAAGGGTACAGGAACTGCGAGAGCGGGTAGTATCAAGTCTGGTGTATTTAGAGGTGGTGGACGTATGTTTGGTCCAAGACCAAGAAATTATGGCTTCAAGCTTAATAAGAATTTGAAACGTTTAGCGCGTAAATCAGCATTGTCAATTAAGGCTGGTGAGAAGTCAATAACAGTTTTGGAAGACTTCAATTTTGATGCTCCAAAAACGAAAAATTTCACTGATGTATTAAAGGCTTTAGGCTTAGAAAACAAAAAATCTTTGTTTGTGTTGGGAGCTTCAAATAATAATGTATATTTGTCGTCACGCAATTTAAAGGGGTCAGAGGTTATAAATAACTCAGAATTAAGTACTTACAAGATTTTAAACGCAAATCAGGTAGTTCTTTTGGAAAGCTCTTTAGAAGGAATTGAATCGAATTTAAGTAAATAAGAAAACCATGAATATCTTAATTAAACCGATAATCACAGAAAAGGCAACTAACGATAGTGAATTAAACAATCGTTATAGCTTTCAAGTGAATACAAAGGCGAACAAGGTAGAAATCAAAAAAGCAGTGGAAGCTGCTTATGGAGTTTCTGTTGCTAAAGTTCGAACTATTAATGTCCGTCCAGATAGAAAAACACGTCATACAAAGACGGGAATTCAAGTTGGTAAAACAAATGCTGTTAAAAAAGCGATTGTACAACTGGCGGAAGGTGAATCAATTGATTTATACGCTAACATGTAATTAGACGAAAATGTCAGTAAGAAAATTAAAACCAATCACACCAGGACAGCGATTTAGAGTAGTAAACGGATTTGACGCCATTACTACTGATAAGCCGGAGAAAAGTTTATTAACTCCGAAAAAACGTTCAGGTGGTAGAAACAGTCAAGGAAAAATGACCATGCGCTATTTAGGTGGAGGTCATAAGAAAAGGTATCGTATTATAGATTTTAAAAGAGACAGAGCAGGAATTCCTGCCGAAGTTAAATCTATTGAGTATGATCCAAACAGAACTGCGTTTATCGCATTACTTAATTATCAAGATGGTGAAAAAAGATACATCATTGCTCAAAATGGACTTCAGGTTGGGCAAACGGTAGTATCTGGTGATAGCGATGTAGCTCCAGAAATTGGAAATGCAATGCCATTAAGCCAAATTCCACTAGGAACAATTATTTCTTGTATTGAATTACGACCAGGTCAAGGTGCTGTTATGGCGCGTAGTGCTGGTGCTTTTGCTCAATTAATGGCGAGAGACGGTAAATTTGCTACAGTTAAATTACCATCAGGTGAAACAAGATTAATTCTTGCAAATTGTTTAGCAACGATAGGAGTTGTGTCTAACTCAGATCATCAATTACTAGTATCTGGTAAAGCAGGTAGAAGTAGATGGTTAGGAAGACGTCCACGTACTAGACCAGTAGTTATGAATCCAGTCGATCATCCAATGGGTGGTGGTGAAGGAAAGTCTTCTGGTGGTCATCCACGTTCTAGAAACGGTATTCCTGCTAAAGGATTCAGAACTCGTTCTAAAACAAAGGCAAGTAATAAATATATTGTAGAACGTAGAAAGAAATAATAAATCATGGCAAGATCATTAAAAAAAGGACCTTACGTTCATTATAAGTTAGAAAAGAAAGTGGCTACTAATGTAGAGAATAACAAAAAGACAGTAATTAAAACTTGGTCTAGAGCAAGTATGATTACTCCGGATTTTGTTGGACAAACAATAGCAGTACACAATGGCCGTCAATTTGTACCAGTTTACGTAACTGAAAACATGGTAGGTCATAAACTAGGAGAATTTTCACCGACAAGATCATTTAGAGGTCATGCAGGTGCTAAAAATAAAGGTAAAAGATAAGAGCTATGGGAAGTCGTAAAAAACAAATGGCAGACGCTATTAAGGCAGGAAAAAAGCAAGTTGCTTTTGCAAAGCTTAATAACTGTCCTACGTCACCAAGAAAAATGCGCTTAGTAGCCGATTTAGTAAGAGGCGAAAAGGTAGAAAAGGCACTTAATATTTTGAGATTCAGTCCAAAAGAAGCATCACGACGTTTAGAGAAATTGTTATTGTCTGCAGTTGCAAACTGGCAATCTAAAAATGAAGATGCTGATATTGAAGAAGCTGAATTATTTGTAAAAGAGATTAGAGTTGATGGTGGATCTATGTTAAAAAGATTACGTCCAGCACCTCAAGGTCGTGCGCATAGAATTAGAAAAAGATCTAATCACGTAACACTCGTGCTTGGAGCTAACAATAACACACAAAGCAATTAATAAATGGGACAAAAGACAAATCCAATAGGAAATCGCCTTGGTATAATCAGAGGATGGGAATCTAACTGGTACGGAGGTAATGATTATGGAGATAAGCTTGCTGAGGATGATAAAATCAGAAAGTATATCTACGCTCGTTTATCAAAAGCTAGTGTGTCGAGAGTAATCATCGAAAGAACTCTTAAACTTGTAACCGTTACTATCACTACGGCTCGTCCAGGTATCATTATTGGTAAAGGCGGTCAAGAGGTAGACAAGTTGAAGGAAGAGCTTAAAAAGATTACAGGTAAAGAAGTTCAGTTAAACATCTTTGAAATTAAAAGACCTGAGTTGGATGGATATTTGGTAGCATCAAGTGTTGCTCGCCAAATTGAAAACCGTATCTCATACAAACGTGCAATCAAGATGGCTATTCAGGCTGCAATGCGTATGAATGCGGAGGGGATTAAAATTCAAATTAGTGGACGTTTAAATGGTGCTGAAATGGCACGTAGCGAACACTTTAAAGATGGACGTATTCCTTTATCTACATTTAGAGCCGATATTGATTATGCTTTAGTTGAAGCGCATACTACTTATGGTAGATTGGGTATTAAAGTATGGATCATGAAAGGTGAAGTATATGGTAAAAGAGAACTTTCTCCTCTTGTTGGTTTATCTAAGAAGCAAGGAAAAGGTGGACGTGGTGGAAATAAGAATCAATCTCGTCGTAGAAAGTAATTTTTTAAATTAAAGAAAAATGTTACAACCAAAAAGAACAAAATTTCGTAAGCAACAAAAAGGGCGCATGAAAGGGAACTCTGGAAGAGGGCATCTACTTTCTAACGGAATGTTTGGTATAAAATCGTTAGACTCGAAGTTTATAACTTCACGTCAAATTGAGGCCGCGCGTATTGCTGCTACACGTCACATGAAAAGAGAAGGGCAATTATGGATTAAAATATTTCCAGACAAGCCTATTACAAAAAAGCCTCTTGAAGTACGTATGGGTAAAGGTAAAGGTGCTGTTGAGTATTGGGCAGCTGTTGTTAAACCAGGAAGAGTTTTATTTGAAGTAGGTGGAGTGCCTATAGACGTTGCAAAAGAAGCATTACGTTTAGCAGCACAAAAACTACCAGTTAAAACTAAGTTTATTATCGCTAGAGATTTTGAAGCTTAATTTATTGATATTATGAAACAATCAGAAATTAAAGAACTGTCTACAGCTGAGTTACAAGAGAAACTTGGTGAAACTAAAAAGAGTTATGCTGACCTTAATATGGCTCATGCATTAAGCCCTCTTGAAAATCCAATTCAGTTACGCGCTGTAAGAAGAAGTGTAGCTAGAATTGCAACAGAGTTAACTAAAAGAGAAGTACAATAATTGTATTCTGCTGAAAGATGGAAAAAAGAAACTTAAGAAAAGAACGTATAGGTGTTGTTACTAGTAACAAAATGCAGAAATCAATTGTGGTTGCTGAAGTAAAAAAGGTAAAACACCCTATGTACGGTAAGTTCGTGTTGAAAACGAAAAAATACGTTGCACACGACGAAACAAACGACTGTAACATTGGAGATACAGTAAAGATCATGGAAACACGACCTTTAAGTAAATCTAAATGTTGGAGATTAGTAGAAATAATTGAAAGAGCTAAGTAATTATGGTACAACAAGAATCAAGATTAAAAGTAGCTGATAACACTGGAGCAAAGGAAGTTTTAACTATCCGAGTTTTAGGTGGTACAAAAAGAAGATATGCTTCTGTTGGTGACAAAATTGTTGTTACTATAAAAGATGCAACTCCTAATGGAAGTATTAAAAAGGGAGCTGTTTCTACGGCAGTAGTTATTCGTACTGTGAAAGAAGTTAGACGACCAGATGGCTCATACATCAGATTTGATGATAACGCCTGTGTCCTTTTAAATCCAACTGGAGAAATGAGAGGTACACGTGTATTTGGACCTGTAGCTAGAGAACTTCGTGATAAACAATTCATGAAAATTGTATCATTAGCACCAGAGGTGCTTTAATGCAAAATATTAAGATGGGAAAGCTTAAAATAAAATCAGGAGATACCGTAAAAGTTATTGCTGGAGACCATAAAGGTTCTGAAGGTAAGGTTGTTAAAGTATTCTCTGAGAAGAATAAGGCGATTGTAGAGGGTGTGAATATGGTGAAAAAACATATGAAACCTAATGCTCAAAATCCGCAAGGAGGAATCGTAGAAAAGGAAGCAGCTATTCAAATATCTAACTTATCATTGTTAACTTCTAAGGGAGAACTAACAAGAGTTGGATATAGAATGGAAGGCGATAAGAAAGTGAGATTTGCTATAAAATCTAATGAAGTAATATAAAAGTTATGGCTTATATTTCAAGATTAAAACAAGAGTACAACGACAAGGTTGTTTCTGCTCTTACAGAAGAGTTCGGGTATAAAAATGTAATGGAAGTTCCTAAACTAACTAAGATAGTATTATCAAGGGGAGTTGGAGGAGCAGTTGCAGACAAAAAGTTGATCGACTATGCTTTAGACGAGATGACTAAAATATCAGGACAAAAAGCTATTGCTACAATATCTAAAAAGGATGTTGCATCATTTAAATTGCGTAAAGGCATGCCAATTGGTGCTAAAGTTACTTTAAGAGGTGAGCAAATGTATGAGTTTTTAGATCGTTTAGTAACATCTTCTTTACCACGTGTAAGAGATTTTAATGGTATAAAAGCTACAGGATTTGACGGTAGAGGTAATTACAGTTTAGGAATTACGGAACAAATTATTTTTCCGGAAATTGATATCGATAAAGTAAATAAAATTACTGGTATGGATATTACTTTTGTAACTACTGCCGATACCGATAAAGAAGCAAAATCATTATTAACAGAATTAGGGTTACCTTTTAAAAAGAACTAAGTTATGGCTAAAGAATCAATGAAAGCCCGCGAGGTGAAAAGAGCTAAAACAGTAGCGAAATATGCAGAGAAAAGAAAGGCTTTGAAAGAAGCTGGAGATTACGAAGCATTACAAAAGTTGCCTAAAAATGCTTCTCCAGTTCGTATGCATAACAGATGTAAATTAACAGGAAGACCAAAAGGTTACATGCGTACCTTTGGTGTTTCTCGTGTTATGTTTAGAGAAATGGCTAATAATGGGTTAATACCTGGTGTTAGAAAAGCAAGTTGGTAAAATTATAAATTGATTTTAGGTTCGAAGAAATCGTTTTTTCGAAAACCAGAATCGCAAATGAATACATATGTATACAGATCCAATAGCGGATTACCTTACTAGAGTTAGAAATGCTGTGAGAGCCAACCATAGAGTTGTGGAAATTCCAGCATCTAACCTAAAGAAAGAAATCACAAAAATATTATTCGATCAAGGATATATTTTAAGTTACAAATTCGATGATTCTTCAGTACAAGGGACAATTAAAATTGCCCTGAAGTACACTCAAGATACCAAAGAGTCTGTAATTAAGAAAATCCAAAGAATATACGCAAGTTCAAAAGAACTACCTAGAATCCTTAATGGTCTTGGTATTGCCATAATTTCTACTTCTCATGGAGTAATGACTGGTAAACAAGCTCAAAGAGAGAATGTAGGTGGGGAAGTATTGTGTTACGTTTACTAATAAAAGACAAGTAAGAAATGTCAAGAATAGGTAATAACCCAGTAACAATTCCAGAAGGAGTTACAGTTGATATCAACGAAAACATAGTTACAGTAAAAGGAAAACTTGGAGAGTTATCTCAAGATTTTGTCACTGTATCTGTTAAAGTTGAAGAAGGAAAGGTTTTAGTTGAACGTTCTGCTGAAACAAAGGATCAAAAATCTAAGCATGGTCTATTTAGAGCATTAATCAGTAATATGATTGATGGTGTTACTAAAGGATGGACTAAAGAATTAGAATTGGTAGGTGTAGGATATAGAGCTAGTAATCAAGGTCAGAAACTAGATTTAGCTTTAGGATTTTCACATAATATTGTTTTAAATATAGCTCCTGAAGTTAAAGTTGAAACAATATCGGAAAAAGGAAAGAATCCTATCATTAAATTAACTTCTCACGATAAGCAACTTGTCGGACAAGTAGCGGCTAAGATTCGTGGTTTTAGACCACCAGAGCCTTACAAAGGAAAAGGAGTTAAGTTTGTTGGTGAAGAAATAAGAAGAAAAGCAGGTAAATCAGCTTAATAAGAGAATTATGGCATTATCAAAGAACGATAGAAGACAAAGGATAAAGAACAGAATTCGTAAAATAGTTTCAGGTACTGAAACTAAACCAAGATTATCTGTTTTTAGAAGTAATAAAGAAATTTATGCTCAAATAGTTGATGACGTAACTGGTGAAACAATCAGTGCAGCATCATCAAGAGATAACGATGTTAATTCTGCTAAAGGAACTAAGATAGAAATAGCTGCTTTGGTAGGTAAGTCTGTTGCAGAAAAAGCTTTAAAAGCAGGTGTAGAAACAATCTCTTTTGATAGAGGTGGGTATTTATACCACGGTAGAGTAAAATCATTAGCCGAAGGAGCTAGAGAAGCAGGACTTAAATTCTAAGAAATTATGTATCAAAAATACAAAAGCGCAGAGTTAGTAAAACCAAGTGGGTTAGATCTTAAAGATCGTTTAGTTGGTGTACAAAGAGTTACTAAAGTAACAAAAGGTGGTAGAGCATTTGGTTTCTCGGCAATCGTTGTGATTGGAGATGAAGCTGGTGTTGTAGGACATGGTTTAGGAAAATCTAAAGATGTAGCAAGTGCAATTGCAAAGGCTATTGAAGATGCTAAGAAAAACCTAGTTCGTATTCCACTTATTAAAGGAACTTTACCTCACGAGCAAAAAGGAAAATATGGTGGTGCTAGAGTAAACATTATTCCTGCAGCTCCTGGTACAGGGGTAATTGCTGGTGGAGCTGTAAGAACAGTTCTTGAAGCAGTAGGAGTACATGATGTACTTTCTAAATCTCAAGGTTCCTCAAACCCTCACAATGTGGTGAAAGCAACTTTTGATGCTTTATTACAACTAAGAGATGCTAGAACTATAGCTAAAAATAGAGGAGTGTCTCTAGAAAAAGTTTTTAACGGATAATTAAAGATAAGATGGCTAAGATCAAAGTAACAAAACAAAAAAGTGCGATTAATCGATCGTTGAGACAAAAGAGAACATTAGAATCTCTTGGCTTAAAAAAGATTGGTCAAACTGTAGAACATGACGCCACTCCAAATATCCTTGGTATGGTTAATAAAGTTAAACATTTAGTTTCTGTAGAGGAAGCTTAAAATAAAACTGAAAAATGGATTTAAGTAATTTAAAACCTGCAGAAGGTTCAGTTAGAAATAATAGCAAACGTATAGGTAGAGGTCAAGGATCTGGAAAAGGTGGAACCGCAACAAGGGGTCACAAAGGAGCGAAATCTCGTTCTGGTTATTCTAGAAAAATTGGTTTTGAAGGTGGGCAAATGCCACTTCAAAGACGTGTACCTAAGTTTGGTTTTACTAACATTAACCGTAAAGAATACCAAGGAATTAACTTGGATACTTTACAACAAATGGTTGAAGATAAGAAAGTAAAAGATATCGTAGATTTGGATACAATTATCGCTTTTGGTTTAGCTGGCAAAAATGAGCTGGTTAAAATATTAGGAAGAGGTGAATTAACAACTAAATTAAAAGTATCTGCTCATAAATTTACTGCTTCAGCAAAGGCTGCTATTGAAGCGGCAGGAGGAGAAGCTGTAACTTTATAAAAAAAGACCCAACTAGACAATGAAAATTATAGAAACTTTAAAAAATGTTTGGAAAATTACGGAACTGAAAGATAGAATCTTACTTACATTAGGTTTGCTTTTAGTATATCGTTTTGGAGCACAAGTTGTACTTCCAGGTATTGATGCAAGTCAATTAGGAGCGTTAGGTGATAACACCGAACAAGGACTCTTAGGATTGTTAAATGCGTTTACAGGTGGTGCCTTCGCTAATGCTTCAGTATTTGCCTTAGGTATTATGCCGTATATATCGGCTTCAATTGTTGTACAGTTAATGGGAATAGCAATTCCTTATTTACAAAAACTGCAAAAAGAAGGCGCTAGTGGGCAAAAGAAAATTACGCAAATTACACGTTGGTTAACCATTGCAATTTGTATGGTTCAAGCTCCGGGTTATTTAGTAAGTTTGCCTAGTTTAGGGATTCCGCAATCAGCATTTTTATTAGGACAAGGTGGATTATTTTATTTTTCATCTATTATAATTTTGATTACAGGCTGTGTATTTGCGATGTGGTTAGGAGAAAAAATAACCGACAAAGGTATTGGTAATGGTATTTCATTATTAATTATGGTTGGTATTATTGCTAATCTTCCAGTTTCATTTGTTCAAGAATATGCTGCAAGGGTAACTGAATCAAATGGTGGTTTAATTATGATATTAATTGAACTAGTTATTTGGATGCTAATTATTATGGCTTCTATAATGTTAGTTATGGCAGTTAGAAAAATTGCTGTTCAGTATGCTAGACGTACTGCGTCTGGTGGCTATGAAAAGAATGTATTTGGATCAAGACAATATATTCCTTTAAAGCTGAATGCATCTGGTGTTATGCCAATTATCTTTGCGCAAGCGATTATGTTTGTTCCTGGACTAATTGGAGGAATGGATTTTATGAAAGATTCAGGAGTAGGCCAATGGTTGCAAATAAATTTTGGAAATAATATGTTCGGGTTGTGGTACAATGTTACATTTGCCTTATTAATTATAGTGTTTACTTATTTTTATACGGCAATTACAGTACCAACAAACAAAATGGCAGATGATTTGAAACGTAGTGGTGGATTTATACCCGGCATACGTCCAGGATCAGAAACCTCTGAATATTTAGACAAAGTAATGTCGCAAATTACATTACCAGGTTCTATATTTTTAGCATTAATTGCAGTGTTCCCTGCCTTTATTGTTCAATTAATGAATGTACAACAGGGATGGGCATTATTTTTCGGTGGTACCTCATTATTAATTATGGTTGGAGTTGCAATCGATACAATGCAGCAGGTAAATTCATACTTGTTGAATAAACACTATGATGGCTTGATGAAGACAGGTAAAAATAGAAAGGCAATTGCTTAATATATTATACAATGGCAAAACAAGCAGCAATAGAACAAGACGGAACAATTATAGAAGCATTATCAAATGCTATGTTTCGTGTTGAATTAGAGAATGGTCACATTGTGACTGCACATATTTCTGGAAAAATGCGTATGCATTATATCAAGTTGTTACCAGGAGACAAAGTAAAATTAGAAATGAGTCCTTATGATTTATCTAAGGCGAGAATAACTTATAGATACTAATACGATGAAAGTAAGAGCATCAGTTAAAAAAAGAAGCGCAGATTGTAAAATTGTGCGTAGAAAAGGAAGACTTTACGTAATCAACAAAAAGAATCCTAGATTCAAACAAAGACAAGGTTAATTATGGCTAGAATTGCAGGTGTAGACATA
>MAAC01011282.1_pt1 | contig 13843 bp, 19 predicted proteins | sample 1115981 | NCBI WGS metagenome assembly MAAC01 (sample SAMN04961126, study PRJNA320927) | seawater metagenome | isolation source: sample BD02T64 sea water enriched with oil for 64 days | place: USA:Gulf of Mexico | collected 2013-07-27 | reverse complement strand
ACCGATTTACCTGATTCAAACTCCTTTAAAATATTCGAAATCTGCTGTGGTGAAAACTTACTTTTTCTCATAATTACTGTTATAAAGTTAAAATTAATAATTCTACTTACAAACAGTCCGGTTTTAGGGGAAGCTTACACTTTAACTTATGAAAGATCTTTTTTATCGAAAACACATTTTATATACTTTGAATAAACTAAAGTTGAGTCCGAGAATAATTACATTAGAATTATTAACTAATTATAATAGAAAAATGGACAACATTACCAACTTATGGACCAACCTTGAAAATTCTTTGGGGCTTTATATTCCAACTATTATTGGAGTAATCCTTATTCTCATTATTGGACTATTTATAGCTAAAATTTTAAAGAGAATTATTAGAAAGATAATTAAAAAAACAGGCATTGATGAAAGACTAAACAGTAAAATAAGGCTTTCGGATTTTATCTCAAAATTAGCCTATTTGTTAATTTTAATATTTGTCTTTGTTCTTGCTCTTAACAAATTAGGCATGACAGAAGTACTTGATCCCCTAAAAGATATGCTTAGCGGCTTTTTATCTTATATCCCGAATATAGTTGGTGCAGGACTTTTAGCCTATGTAGGTTATATGCTTGCAAATATAGTTTCAGACCTTGTAGGAATGTCTGGTGATACGATTCAAAATTTAGTTCCTAAATTAAAGCTTCCAGAAAATATTAACCTAGTACCAATTTTTAAGAAGGTCGTATTTATTATCATCTTCATTCCTATTTTGATTGCCGCACTAAACATTCTCAATATGGATGTTATTTCTGTGCCTGCTTCGCATATGTTATCACAGTTTTTAAACAGTATTCCAAAAATCATAATGGCGGTATTAATTCTCATTATATTTATTGTTGGGGCACGTTTTGTATCTGGTATCGTCAAAGATTTATTAAATAGCATGAACCTAAATTCGATCGCAGAAAAAATTGGGTTAAATGCAATTGCTGGAAGTACAAATATTGTATCATTAATTGGTAAACTAATTTACTTCTTTATTGTCTTATTTGGTGTTATGACCGCCGTAGAAAAGTTAGAATTTCAAAGCTTAACAGATATTGTAGAAACAGTAACGCACTACGCGGGTAAAATACTATTTGGTTTAATCATTTTAGCCATAGGGAATTGGATTTCAAACCTAGCTTATAAAAACTTTGCTAAAAATGAAGACAATAAATTTATTGGTGCAATAATTAGAGTGGCCATTATAGCTATTTTCTTAGCTATAGGCTTAAGAACAATGGGTATTGCAGATGACATTATTAATCTGGCATTTGGTATTACCTTAGGTACCGTTGCAGTTACAATAGCCCTTTCATTTGGTCTTGGCGGGAGAGAGGCCGCTGGCAAACAAATGCATAAAATCATTGATAAATTCAACTCAAAATCTGATAGCAATAATTAATCATATTATTATCTCTAAAAAACGTCACCTTTATCGGTGACGTTTTTTTTTATGCTATTTTTGCAGCTATGGGAAGAAGAAAGGCAAATAGAATAATTCTTGAGAATCTTGAGGTAATTGATGCAGGTGCAAAAGGAAAATCAATTGCAAAAGCTGAGGATGGAAGAGTTGTTTTTATTGACAATGCAGTTCCAGGTGATATTGCTACTATACAAACTACAAAGAAACGTAAGGCCTATTTTGAAGGAAGTGCTATTTCCTTTTCTAAATATTCGGATAAGCGAGTGGAGCCTACTTGTCAACATTTTGGTACATGCGGAGGATGCAAATGGCAGGCAATGGGGTACGATCATCAATTATATTACAAACAAAAAGAAGTTGAAAATAATCTAAGACGTATTGGAAAAATAGAATTGCCTGAGCTGACACCTATATTAGGTTCTGCAGAGCAATACTTCTACCGAAACAAGATGGAATTCTCGTTTAGCGATAATAAATGGCTTACACTAGCACAAATAAAGAGTGATGAAGTAATTGAAGATCGCAATGCTTTAGGCTTCCATATTCCTGGAATGTGGGATAAAATTTTGGATTTGGAAAAGTGTTATTTACAAGCAGACCCAAGTAACGCGATTCGTGATTTTATCAAGACCAAAGCGCTTGAATTAAAGGTGCCTTTCTTTAACACAAGAAAACAAGAAGGGGTTTTAAGAACATTAATGATTCGCACCTCCAGCACTGGAGATGTTATGGTCTTACTTCAGTTTTTTCAAGAAGACAAAGAAAATCGAGAATTAATTTTAAACGCGGTTGTTTCGGAGTTTCCTGAAATTACTTCGTTACAATATGTGATTAATTCAAAGGGGAATGATACTATTTATGACCAAGAAGTAATATGTTATAACGGTAAAGACCATATTTTTGAAGAAATGGAAGGTCTTAAATTTAAGATTAACGCAAAGTCATTTTATCAAACTAATTCAGAACAAGCATATAACTTATATAAAATAACTCGTGATTTTGCAGAGCTTTCAGGAGACGAGGTTGTTTATGACTTATATACAGGAACAGGTACCATTGCTCAGTTTGTTTCAAAAAGGGCAAAAAAAGTTATTGGCGTGGAGTCCGTACCAGAAGCTATTGAGGCTGCTAAGGAAAATGCCAAATTAAATGGAATTGATAATGTGAGTTTCTATGTAGGAGATATGAAGAAAGTCTTCAACGAAGATTTTTCTAACATTCATGGAAAAGCGGATATTATAATTACCGATCCGCCAAGAGATGGTATGCACGCAGATGTAGTTGCTCAATTGCTTCGTATTGGCGCGCCAAAAATAGTTTACGTGAGTTGCAATAGTGCTACACAGGCAAGAGATCTGTCACTATTAGATATAGATTATAAAGTGACGAAGTCGCAGGCAGTAGATATGTTTCCACAAACACATCACGTAGAAAATGTTATACTCCTCTGTAAACGCTAGATTAACAGGTTTTAAAAATATTTGTATTGCAGGTAATTTACGGCAAATATTTATTTTTTAGAGTCTTTGACCCACTTTTGATGCAAAAAAATTTATAACATTCTAAAATTTGATTGTACAATAATCCTATATCAGATCATCTGGCAGTCTAAATGTCTTTGAAAACTTCCTACGAGTCATCCTTTTTATGTCTTTTACAACTGCTTCTACTGACTTTTCTGTTTTTCTCATGGTTCACTTTTTAAAGGTTTAGCTAAATTGCAAGCATGCTTTCAATTTAATAATCTATGACTTAAGTATATCCCTTAAGTGGTGACCTTTTTGTTGACGTTATACACCCACAATTCATTCCAAAACTTTATAAAGGATGGCTCAATCGAATGAATCATATTTGGACAATGATTTTGTTATTGTTATACATATAATTGAATATAGCCTAGCTATTTATAGGACGGGTCAACTGATTGTGGAACGGTCTTAAAATAATTGTAAACTTCTTAATATTAATACTACCTACAGAAAATAAAACTTAATTTTAAATTGTATGTCTATGAAAAATCTTTATTTAATTACCTTGTTTTATTTAGAGAAAATAAACAATCCTTTTGACAGTCTATGATGATTAAATAACCAATAAAAAGAACCTTTGTGACGCATTATATTTGATATTGGCAGATAGGTAGTGTAAATTGTACTCATATAAACAAGCTATGTTTAAATAACAAAACTCTTTAAATTAATAAGCCTTATGAATAATATCTTTAAATCTACAATTTTCTTCTTCTTCTTTACAAGTACAATTTATAGTCAAAATACTATTGATCTTCCCAAACCAAGTCCATCAGCGACCATTCAGCAAAAAATTGGTCATTCAGATTTTACAATAAAGTACTCTCGACCAAGTAAAAAGGAAAGGGATATATTTGGTAGTTTAGTTCCTTTTGATGTAAGATGGCGTACAGGAGCTAATGAAAGAACATCTTTATCAGTGAGTACATCCTTTGTTATAGGAAAAGATAGCATTCCTGCTGGCGACTACGCTATTTTTACAATTCCACATAAAGAAAGTTGGGATTTCATAATCTATTCTGAACATGAAGGGTGGGGTGCCCTTAGGTGGGATGAGTCTAAAATAGTCTCAAAAACTAATCATAAAGTAAAAACATTAGCAAACACCGTGGAATCTTTTACGATTGATTTTAAAAACCTACAGAATCCAAACGTTGCAGACTTACACCTTTCGTGGGAAAATACTAGTGTTTCTGTCGCAATAAAATTGCCTACACAAAAAATATCTAACAAAAAGATTGAGGAATTCATAAACCCACACGAACTTAATTATAGAATAATAATAATATACTACCTACAAAATGATATTAAATTAGATGAAGTAATAAGTCTTTCTGATAAAGTCATTTCAATAGCTAAAGGGAGTGTTGATGGTTTTTGGGGTTATCATTTTAAAGCAATGGCATATAGAAAACTAAATAGAAATCAAGAAAAAGATTTAGCAATCAAAAATGGAATTGAATATGTGAATGGACTTGATGCTCCGAAGGAAGATAAAGAATGGCTTATAAATGTACTGCAAGAAAATAAGATGATGTAAATAGGTCACAATCCCATAAAATAGCTAAAACAATAATTGGAGTTTCGAAAGACACAGTGTACAAATGGGAAAAATATTACCCAATAGATAGTCTTGAATCTATTTTAAAGACTGATCTATTGAATAATGGAATTGACAATAAATTTGCTGATAATCCAAGACGATTAGTCATAAAGTTTTTAAATCCATATAAAGAATCTATTCAAGACTTAGAGAAGAATCTTTTAAATATTTTTAAAATTTATAATAATATCGAATCACAAACAAAAGACAGTTTTCGATTAAACATTGACTTCGAGGAATTGATTATTATGAAATCACCTCCACCACCAATAAAAAAAATTGAAAAAATTGATAAAGAATCATCGCTTTTGAGAAAAACCGTATTTTAGTCGGGTATTAATGATTTTTATACTACTTTATTTACAGGTTTAGTGATTGAACTTCTTCCATTACTTCTGTAACTCTTTCTTCTGATAAATGTCCCATGACATCATCTGTAATGTCAGTATCATAACATAATTTACCGTTGTGCAATACCGCTAATTCCCATAAATTTGGATAGCCGTAAGAGCCATTAAACCTAACTACGGAAACTCCATACTCATTCTTAAAACTCATTGATGCTGCTAAACCATCTCCCATTGGGTGTGGTTTAAATTCTAAATCTTCAAATTTTTCATATCGTTATGTTTTAATTACAGTATTATAACTTCAAAAGATACCATGAATCTTTACAAAATTTAACGCCAGCAAATGTATATTATGGAAAGGCTGAAACAAAAATTAAATAACGAATATTAACTAAAAAAAGAACCTTGAAGCAAAGAAAAAATCAATATCAAAAATTTAGTTTAAATTAGTAAAACTTCTCGCTTAAACTTTTAACAGAAAAGTTCACTTTTATTTGAAGACATACAGTTAACACCTCTTGAAGTATTTGAAAATAAAATTAATGGACCAGAGTCGACTAATATATTGACTCTGGTCCATTAATTTTTATGCCGTATATAAATTATGCGATTCACTACAATATCATACACTAACCACAATAATTACAACTCAATAACTCCGTTTTTCTCACAAAACACCTTTTTTATGAATTTGAATATTTTTCATCAATATTGGTTATTAAAATTGATGTTTTAAACAGTATCTTAATAAAAAGCTGAGAATTATTTAACAAATAAGTGTTATTACTGTAGTAACATTAATTAAAACCTATTAAAAATGAAAACAATGAAGATAGAGAGTCCTAATTTTTGGACTCTCTTCCTTTTATATGAAATTTACTAACTCATCTGGGTAATGGTTCATATTAGTTGGCGGAATGAATTTAGAGCGTAATTAGATGAAATAGAGTAAATTAAATATTAATCAATATCTCTCAACTTTGTGTCCAGTCTAATATAGTAAGTCCAGAATTTACACTTAAATTAAAAGGGACGATCAAGATAGAAATAATCTAAAGAATAAAATTACGGGAAAATCATACATTTTAATAAAACAGGAAAAACCCTCTTGAGAATACAGGAAAAACCCTCTTAAAAATACAGGAAAAATCCTGTTTTATTAGAGGACTACAAATTCAATCTTTGTTATCAAACACCATTTGACATGCTAACTGAAAAACAGAAAAAGGAGTATCACTTATAAAACAAGAATTAAAAGCATCATAATGATTGAGAATATTAAAACATTATTCCACCAGCTAGATAACAAGACTGATTTTATTCTTTTGGCGTCTGAAGACTTGGGGAAATCACCTAATACACTAAGACATCACTGGTTATCAAAATCAGGATTTTGGCGTGTTCCAGAAGAATACCAACCTAGATTGGTGGAGCTACTACAAAACACTTTAGCAACTAAAAACGCTAAGAAAATCGAAGTTGAATCTGAAACCGTAAAGTAAGAATTGAGTCTCTTAGATCACATAGCAATTTCATTAATAGCTTCTGGCGCATTAAAAAAGACGATGCCTACTAAAGAGGTTGCGAAGTTCTTGGGGGGATAAAAAAATGCACAGGAGTAAATTATACTCTGATGATTTAATAGAAGTATTGGGAAGAAAAAGAAAAGGAGCTTGTGTTTAGCTACGATTTAACAAATGAAATTGATTTCAAAAGGGCCGAAAAAGACTTCGTTTATTTAACAAAAAAATGTGTGTCGAAAGGAGTCTTAGAAATAATGTGGGAGAAGCATATTTCTATTGAGCCTAATAACATGTGCAAGCAACTTTACACGCCTGAGTCAATTAAACTGCTTAAAAGGTTATTGAAAAAAGAGTGCGGCATTAACTTCTCTGAGGAGGAAATATTCTATGCAGTTCATAAAATCGTGACTACTAAAATTGAAATTGACAAGCCTAAATTTAAAATGTGACTATAAAATGAAATATCCAGTAACAAAACAACAATCTTCATTTCTAATTTGGGTGTTATTTCTACTTATTCTGGGAACAATTATCTTGAATTTTGGCGAAATATTTTTTGAATCTAACGCTACTTTTACACCTCCTGGAGGTTGAAAACTGACCTAGTGTTACGATTGCATATACAATTAATTTCTAGGATAATTTTCAAAATCAATAATTCGCTCGTGTGCCTTGTCTCTTATGTGTAAAGGAAAGGGGTTCTTATAAATACTGTGCGTATTTCTATCGCTATGACCTACTAGATTTTTAGTGATTCTTTCGTCAATTAACAATTCTTGTCCTCTATTTATAAAAGTGTATCTAGGTGACTTGCTATAAGGCTTCATCGTAAGTTTAAGGTCGGTTTTAATCCTATCAAATAATCTGCTGATATTACCTAGAAACCCTCCGTAATTCATAGTTTTAAAGAGCGGAATTACATAAGGCTTGCAATCATACATATCCATTATTTTAAAAGCTTCTGGGAATATTTTATTGTCTATATATGCGTTTGTACCTCCTTTGCTCCTATAAAACTGTACCCTCCCGTTATGTATGTGCTTGTCATAACGCATTTTGGACAAATCAATCAAATCTATCCCGCCTAGATAAAAGCATAACATTAAGTAGTAACGATCTTAAAATACTCTCAAAAGCTTTTATTAGCAGGGTTTACAGGTGTTTTTCCTTTTCTATAAATCTATGTCGATTCCAGATAGCAGTTTCTACAGACACATCACGTAGAAAATGTTGTACTTTTGGAGAAGCGATAATTTTTTCCGAAACATTATTGAAGAAGCATCAATGACAAATAAAATCATTTTACTCCTTATTATTTTGCTATGTCTAAACGGTTGCACCAGAGATGATATTTGCTCTGAAGAAACGCCAACTACACCATTACTAATCATTGTCTTTAAGGATATTGATAATCCTGTAAACGGCAAAAATGTCTCCAATCTTACCATAAATGCTGATTACGCCAATGACGTGGAAGTATTTAAAGGTAGCAATACAGATTCCATAGCAATACCCTTACGAACTGCGGCTGATAGTGCTAGGTTTCGATTTAGCAGTGAGAATGATCAAGGAACCTTTACAAATATTGATTTACTTTCCTTTAGTTACCAACGACAGGATATATATGTAAACCGTGCTTGCGGTTTTAAAACAACCTATACCGATCTGGGATTTGAACTTAATACAGATGCTAATAATTGGATCTTAAATTTAGAAATTGAAAATCAAACAGTTGAAGATGAAACCAAAGCACATATTACTATTTTGCATTAGTCTATGGTGTGCATCTTCTTCTCTAAAAGCACAGGAGGAGAATCTGCCCGTAGTGGATAGTATATCTCAAGAAACCAAATATGGGTTACGCTTAGGGGCAGATATTTCTAAACCCTTGCAATCCGTTTTGGAAAAAGGATACTCTGGATTTGAAATCATGGGAGACTTTCGTATTTCCAAAAAGCTCTACTTAGCTGCCGAAATTGGAAATGAATCTAAGGATCGCTTTGAAGTAAATCTAAATTCTAAGACTTCCGGAAGTTATTTAAAGGTTGGCGCAGACTATAATATGTATAATAACTGGCTTGGATTAAACAATGCAATTTATAGCGGGCTTAGGTACGGAATTTCCACTTTTAAACAGGAATTATTGGCTTATGAAGTCTACTCTACGGACCCTATTTTTCCAGCGACTTCTTCTGCTCCATCAATTGAATTTAAAGGCCTTACCGCTCATTGGGCGGAATTAATAGTTGGAATAAAAACTGAAGTACTCACCAATCTGTACCTCTCTATAAACGTCCAGTTAAAAAGAAAGATCAGTGAGCAGAAACCAGATAATTTTGACAATCTATATATTCCTGGCTTTCATCGTACCTATGATTTTAGTGAATATGGCGTTGGTTGGGGATATACCGTTTCATATTTAATCCCTATTTTCAAAAAATAGGAGCAGCTTATTCTTTTGGAATATTCTTTTTAGCCTTTTTACTGCCTTCATACATATCGTAACGTACAAAACGACTCTCTAACTTACCATTGAATAATTTAATCTTCCTGGACGGTCTGAGTCCTACACTTTTTAAAGCATCCATATTAGAGCTAATCATCCAAGCCTGTGTACCGGGATACTTATGCTTTAAAGTGGTACCAATGTCACCATAAAATTTCGAGACGTCATCAATAGAAATCCTCTCATCGTAGGGTGGATTGAACACTATATATAGCAGACGATCCGTCTCCTTCTTGCTTTCAAAAAAATCCTGATTTGCAAGTGTAATGAATTCATTTAGATTGGCACTTTTAATGTTCTCCTTTGCCTTTCTTAAAGACTCAACATCGGTGTCGAAACCATATAGTTTGAAATGAAAATCTCGAATTTTCTTTAGCGCTGAGGCTTCTATTAATTCATAAAGATCCACATCAAAGTCTGGCCATGTTTCGAAACCAAATTCATCTCTGTTTAAATTCGGTGGAATTCTACAGGCGATCATAGCAGCTTCGGTCAAGATTGTTCCTCCTCCACACATTGGGTCCATAAAGTCACATTGCCCACTCCATCCAGAAAGCATTACCATTCCAGCTGCCAACACTTCATTAATCGGTGCCACGGTGTTGGCCGTTTTATAACCCCTCTTGTGCAATGATTCACCAGAGCTATCCAAAGATATCGTACAAATATTTCTATCAATATGTACATTAATTCGTAACGTAGGATGATCTAAGTCTACATCCGGCCTTCTACCCTCTTTATCTCTAAACCGATCCACAATAGCATCTTTAGTCTTCAATGCAATATATTGTGAATGTGTAAAGTAATCTGAAAATACCGTCGCATTAACGGCCAAACTTCCATCCACATCCATATAATCCTCCCATTTGATATTGTACACCTTCTCATATAAATCCTCTTCCTTGAATACATTAAAGACGGTAATAGGTTTTAAGATTTTAATGGCCGTTCTACAACATAAATTCGCCTTATACATAAAACCTTTATCCCCCTCAAACGAGACATTTCGAGTTCCTATCTCAATCGAGGATGCTCCTAATTGCCTCAACTCCTGTGCAAGCAATTCTTCCATTCCAAATAAGGTTTTGGCCACCATTTTAAAATTATTTACCATACAATCACTCTTAAAGTCCTACAAAAATACAGTATTTTAGCACTGGAAAATCTTGTAAATGCAAAAAGAAACAGATAATTGGTATGCCTCTTGGTTCGACACAGACTACTACCATATTTTATACAAGGAAAGAGATGGAGAGGAAGCAGGATTATTTATGAATTCCCTCACGTCTTTTTTGAATCTTTCAAAAAAGGCTGAGATCCTTGATTTGGCTTGTGGCAAGGGACGTCATTCAAAGTATCTTAATGAATTGGGGTATGATGTCACTGGAATTGACTTATCATCTGCAAGTATAAAATTTGCAAAAGAATTTGAGAACGAGAAACTCCATTTTGCTGTGCATGATATGTGCCTTCCCTATCCAAAAAGGTTTGATGCAGTTTTTAACCTTTTTACAAGTTTTGGATATTTCGAAAACAAAACGGATAATTTAAGAACTATAAAGGCAATTCGGGAAGAACTTAAACCAAGTGGATATGGCGTTATTGATTTTTTAAATTCTAGCTACGTCGCGGCTAATTTAGTTCCTTCAGAAACTAAAACTATCGAAGGAATTACATTTTCAATTGAAAGGTCTATCGTTAATGGTTATATAATTAAAGATATATCGTTTAATCACAATGGAAAGGACTATTGCTATACAGAGCGTGTGGAAGCCATTTCATTGTATGATTTTAAAATTTATTTCGAAAAAGCCGGGGTCACATTAAAGCACTGTTTTGGAGATTATGAGCTCAATGAGTTTGATAAACGAACTTCGGAAAGATTAATACTTATATTTAAATAATGAATTATATATTGCTTTTTTTGGCCGTTGTAGTTGGTTATTTAACTGCGCTGCTCCTGAAGACGAAGGAAATGCGACAGATGTCAATTTATCTGGCATTTAGCGGTGCATTTTTATTGGCACTAACAATTTTTGAACTTCTTCCCGAAGTATATGAAAGCCCTTCGAAGAACACTAGTATTTATATAATGGCAGGTATATTGCTTCAGATATTCCTTGAGTTTTTCTCTAAGGGAGCAGAACATGGACATGTTCATTTACATTCTGAAAAGAGAGACTATCCTTGGTTACTATTTATAAGTTTATCAGTCCACGCGCTATTAGAAGGCTTTCCAATTTCCGAAGCGAACAATTTACTTATAGGGGTAATTGTTCATAAAGTTCCAATAGTTGTGATCCTATCCATGTTCTTTATTAAGGCCGAATATAGTAAATCAACGATCCTTATGTTCCTAACGCTATTTGGTTTAATGACTCCCATTGGTAGCTGGGTCTCGGTTCATTTTTCTGAAGTGCAAGACTATAAAACAGAGATTAATGCACTGGTAATCGGGATATTTTTACACGTTTCTACCACCATTCTTTTTGAAAGCAGCAAGGACCACAAGTTTAATCTAGTTAAACTTATCACTATTTTAGTGGCAATATCGTTAGCATACCTCTTATAATAAAAAACCCGCTGACAAAAACTTCGCCAGCGGGTTACTACTAATTATTACAATCCTAATTCAAAATACCATATGTTTATAAACAGTTAGCATCACCTCCTTCAAAAGTACCAAATATGGTTCCATAACTAGTTTCCATTTCCCAAGTTCCCTCAACAAAAGAACAGTTGCTAGCAACCGAAATTGAATACTCATGAGTTCCACTCCAATTCAAGGTTCTGTTGAAAATTCCTGTTGTACCATCAATAACACAAATCTGGTTTCCAGAAGTACTCACCACACAGCTGGACTGATTGTTCGATGGACTAGTAGAAGTAAATGACAATCCACTGAAAATAGCCTGCGTATCAATCGATTCTACTCCAATACCATCTCCTGTAAATGAGAAAGACGTTCTAGTCGTAACCTTTAGGTTAGATTCAACCTGAATGCTCTCTGTCATTGCTTGGGTTCCAATAATTGTTGTACTTACCAATTCGATCCCTTCTCCAGACTCTAACGGTAGTTGAGCAGTAGCTAAATTTCCACTAATTAAAGAAACTTCAATTATTCCTCTTTCTTCATTATCTAGTGTAGAAAATACCCCTTTGTACATTCCAAAATTGGAATTGTCATATTGACTTAGCTTTGAGCTAAGATCAATACTTGTATTATTTTCCATTTCAATATTCTCTTGTGAACAAGAAAATAAGATTGTTAAACAAGCACTGATAATAAACATTTTATGGACGTACCACTACAATCAGCTGTTACTCTAAATTCATATACATTACCTCCAGCCGTTAAACTGGTTAAAAACACTTTTTACAAGCCTTATTCATCGGTTTTTATCATAAAATTATCTGGTTTTAATACTATTCAGGTAAAAAACAATAAAGAAACATCAAATTGAAAGTATGCAACTAAAAAATAAAAACATTTTTATTCATATTCCAAAAACCGGAGGCACAGCAATTAACTGTGCTATGAATAATTCTGAGAGGCAAACACAAGCAGATTTCAATTATAGACATATCGATTACCAAACTAAAAGGTAGAATTCAGTAGATATATTCAACCCTTTAATATATGACAAATATCAGGCTTACAATATTTTTATGCTCCTTCGGCACCCGGTGGGCAGGATGATTTCTGAACACCCTTTCATTAAAACAAGACCGGAATTTATGTCTTTACTAAAACCTATTCCTAAAGATTTCAAAACCTATATTAAAAATAGTCAGACTCAAAATTACATGCTCGGTTTTCTATTTGGACACAGAATGTACGATACTAAAAAAGTGGTGCAAGAAGATTTAGAACTTGTTATGAATTCCATTAATAATCTGAATATAAAGGTTGGATTGTTTGAAAAATACTCAGAATCATTGAGTTACTTTACCAGACATGCCAATTTAAATTTGCCAAAAATATTGACATTAAACGTATTGCGCTTAATAGACCAAAACTGGAGACGGTTTCTGATGAAATTAAAGAGCTTATTCTATCAAACAATTCGTTAGATCTTGAACTTTACAACTTTTGTTATGATAGGTTTAGCTCGGTGACTCAAAATAACTCCTATAAAAAATTAAACTTTACTGGAAATAAATACAGCTACGTACTCAAGTTCACCGAGCGATTCAACCTACTCGAAATTGAATTGAAAAATTTAGGATTTATAAAATTGAATGCTACTCTCTTTAAAGAACTAAATTTGCATCTTCAGAATAATCTAAAATTAAAAGACGGTAAGGATTATGTTACCTTATGGAACGAAGCCTTTGTTAGAAGCATTGAAAGTAACATTCCGAACTCAAAATTAGGGATGGATTTAAGAAATCTTCAAACGAGGGAAGACCCTCTGCAAACAACTATCGAGATCGCTAAAAAAATCGATAGAAATTTTAAGAATATGAGTAAAGATGTAAAATCATATAAGGGTAAACTCATTTTGAATATATCGGAAATCAAAAAGCCGAAAAAGAAATTCAAATGGTTTTAGCCTAAATAATTACTTTCGAGGTGTCTCGAATACAATACCCATTACTTCAGATTTATAGAGCCCGTGGAAAAAATGGATTTGGAGTTTCTACGCCATCATAAAACAAGGGCGGCTTCCTAAAATCAAAGATATATATTATGACAATCCAACTGGGAGCTTTAATGACGACAGCTTTGGACAACTGACTTGCATTTTTTTTCAAAAAAAAAAGACCCAATCGATTAGATTGGGTCTTTAAAGAAGGCGGCGACCTACTCTTCCACAAGTGTAGTACCATCGGCGCTAACGGGCTTAACTTCTCTGTTCGGAATGGTAAGAGG
>MAAC01011574.1_pt1 | contig 13847 bp, 8 predicted proteins | sample 1115981 | NCBI WGS metagenome assembly MAAC01 (sample SAMN04961126, study PRJNA320927) | seawater metagenome | isolation source: sample BD02T64 sea water enriched with oil for 64 days | place: USA:Gulf of Mexico | collected 2013-07-27 | reverse complement strand
CCATTAAATTTATTTTTTAAGACTATAGAAATTCCTGTTGATGATATTAAATCAAAACAAAAATCATCGATTGCAGGTAAGCAATATCTAAAATTACAGCTTAAAAAATTACCAGATGGTTATTTTTGTATACCTATTGAGTATTCTGATGATTTATAAATAAGTGTCAAAAAATCAAGATTAAGAGTTAGATACTTTGAATCCAAAGCCTCGCGTGCGGGGCTTTTTATTGCGCAATATCAAAATGGTTAGCATTAGTTACTACTTTGTTTTACAGGTGTTTTTTAAAGTGATAACTTAAGTAGCAATATTTATAGGGAACATTGACGTTTGGCTAAGGTTTTTGTTTAACCTTTGGCAATGTAATAGTAGTAAGGAAACTCCTTTGAACGTTCAGCAAAGATTAGAAATACGTAAAGCATTTAAACTAAGAATACATGAATCCAATGGTACTGCATTTGAGAATTTATTTTGTGACATCATGCGTTCTGCCGAATCTGATTTCAAAAAAGTAAAGCCACAAGGAAATATTGGCGATAGAAAAAATGATGGTTTCATTCCGTCTCAGGGCAAATATTATCAAGTTTATGCACCTGAAAACCCAACTGGAAACCCAGGCGGAGCAACCAAAAAAATAGAAGCAGACTTAGACGGCCTTATTTCTTATTGGAGTAATCTGCATAATCACAAAATCAGTCACTTTTATTTCGTATTTAATGATAAGTATCATGGTGCTTATCCTGAAGTTTACACTACTCTGAACAGCCTCAAAAGCCAATATGATTTGCACGTGTGTGACGTACTCTTATCTTCTGAGTTAGAAGATGTTTTCATGGAATTAGATGAAGACAGCATTGCATCAATTTGTGGTTACTACCCTAAAACTGAAGATATTGGCTTTATAGATAATTCTATTGTTGCTGAAATTGTTGGACATGTATCTGAAAGTTACGATGGTTTCTCTGAATCACAAACAACTGAACCACCCGACTTTGATAAAAAAATTCGTTTTAATAATTTAGGGAAAAACACTGCCGCACACCTAAACGTAGGGGCATATCAGGTTGGGTATGTCGAAGATTATTTTCGAACAAATAGTAAGTTTTCTCGTCAACAAGCTAGAGACTCATTGAATGAAATGTACATATCTTATTTAGATTATGACAATGTTCTAGCTTCAGAGGTAAGTGGCTTATCTGAGTCAGATATCATTTTCAAAAACATGGTAGATGAGCTGTTGCCAATAGATTTATTCCCTAGACAAAGACGCGACTATGAAAGAAATATAATTGCGGTTTTATCATTCTTTTTTGAAGCGTGTGATATTTTTGAAGAACCTCCAAAAGAGGTACTTCAAGATGCTTAGCCCCCAGAAACATGTGAAATTATCAGAATCACTTTTAGGGTTAGGAGCAAATATATTAACTTTGCTTTCTCGCCAGTTAACCCCTGAACAAATTTATAGCAAGTTAGATAAAAACGATCTTTTGATTAGCCATGATTTTGAACATATCATTTTAACTTTAGATTTTTTATATGCATGTGGCGCTATTGAAATAAACGAACAAGGAAAAGTTATAAAATGCAGTTAATTTCATTAGAAGCCAATAAGCCTTCATTTAATAAAGTTTGCTTCAACTCTAGCGGGTTGACACTTATCATAGGTAAAAGCACATCTACTGATAAAAGTAATACTTATAATGGTGTAGGTAAGTCACTTTTACTACAAATCGTAAACTTTTGCCTAGGTGCCAATAAAATACCTGCATTTGAACAATACTTACCTGAATGGGAATTTACCCTAAGTTTTAAAGTGGGGAATAAGCCGTATACTGCTAATCGTTCGACTCTAAAGCAAAATAAAATTTACTTAAATGATACAGAATATGGGCAGGCAGCATTTAATTCAGAGATGGAAAAAATGCTAATTGATATACCTGAAGATTCACCTTACCTTACTTTTCGCACAGTGCTATCTCGTTTTTATCGTACAGGAAGAGGAAGCTATATTTCTAGCTTGGCAACGGCTAAAGAACGCTCTTTCTCATCATTAGTCAATAATGCTTTTTTACTTGAGTTGAATCTTGATTACGTTTATCAGAAGCAAAAAACACGAAAACGTTACCAAGAACTAGATAGGTTTGAAAAGTCCTTTAAAAAAGATCCTATCATTAAGGAGTATTACACCGGAGATCTAGATGTTGAATTTGAAATATCTCGATTAACTCAAGATGTCAATAAACTAGAAAGCGACATAAAGAATTATAATGTGGCGGAGAACTATGCCTCAATTCAAGCAGAGGCTGACTTGATGGCTGAAAAGTTGTCACAAATGAAAAACAGACTTTATTACTTACAAACAAGCATTAAAAATATTAGGCATAGTATGAGCCTGTATGAAGATATGGATTTGGAAAAAGTTTATAGCTTGTATGGTGAAATAACAGAATTATTTAAAGACGGTGTAATCAAAAATCTTGAAAGCGTTACAGCATTTCATAAAGGTATTCATAGCAAACGTAGTGAACGTTTAGCAAAAGAGTTAAAAAAATTGTCTGCTTCACATGCAGACGAAGAGAAAAGCAAAAAAGTATTACAGGTTGCTTTTGATGAAAAAATGAAGTTACTCGCAAAAAGTCGGGCGCTTGATTTTTTTGCTGCAATTAATGCTCAGTTAACAGTGCTAAAAAGTAAACTGTCTAAACTTCAGGATTATAAAAATATTTCAGCTCACTCTAAAAAAGAAATGGCTGAAGCTTTGAAAGATCTTTCCACTCAGGAAGTAAGCGCAATTGAATATTTGGAAGCATACAAAGAGCAAGAGCATCTTGTGTATAGTGGGTTTAGTGAATTAGCAAATCGATTCTACCCTGACGTACCAGCAGGTATTTCAATTCAAAATAATGAAGGGAATAATCAAGAACGGTTTAATATCAGCGCTAAAATTCAAAACGATGCTTCTGACGGAATAAATGAGGTTAAGATATTTTGTTACGATCTAAACAACTTAATTAACTCCACTGTGCATAGGTTTCAAAGTATATTTCATGATAGTCGCATGTTTAGTGATATTGACCCAAGGCAAAGGGCTATTTTATTACAGCAAGGCCACGCACTAACAAAGGCTACTGGATTACAGTACATTGCAACAATAAATGAAGACCAATTGCTGAGCCTTAAAGATGTTCTTTCTGAAGAGGAATATGATGAAATCTTCGAAACAGTTAGGTTGGAATTAAAAGATGATTCTCCAGAATCTAAACTACTTGGTGTTCAAATAGACATGCAGTACGAAAAAGACTAAATAATGCATTTGCTCTCAAACAGAGGGAGCTGGCTTTGCCGCACTGAATAGGCAATTAATAACCATTAAACATTTTGCCGAAGCAATTTCTTTTTAGAAGAAAATGAGAGGGAATGACAAGAATGATAACTCCAGCTTTCACAGAATACGGACAGTCTAGCCAAATTGAAAAAAATTGGAGACTAGAACCGCTAGTCAGCCAAAAGATAGCGGCACTAGTAACATATACTGGAAGCATCGAATATTATTTAGAACGTGCTATTTGGAAGTTTAAAGGTATTGAACCTAAGGGTATAAGACCTGAAACAGATGCAAAGTCTATTTCGCAAATGATTAAAAATCTCACAGAGTTTTCCGAGAACTTGGAAGTTACTAGGGAACGAAATTTCATTCAGCATTGGTGTGAAGCTGTGGCTTCAGGCTTTGTAATAAGAAATAATATTGTTCACGGTGTAGCTACAGTGCTTGGTGATACGCTCAGCTATTCACGTAATCCTCGTTGGCACGGGGAAGAGCGGAAACGTGAGTTTGGTGACTTTTGGGCAGACTTAAGCACACTAGAAATGGTTTGCGAATCATTTGCTGTGCTATTACGAATAATAGTGAAAATTGAACGAGGGGAAGAAACGATAGGAGATATTGCCTCACCACTTGCATTAAAAGCTATGCAACAATCGAGTTCAATATTGGGCGAGTTTAGTAGTCAACACTATAACCCATCATTTGAAAAATATTAGACTCAAGGTTGTTAGTTGGGCTAATGAACTCACATGGCTAAAGAATACATTTTGCTCTCAAATAAAGCGGAAGCTGGTTTTGCCTTTCAACCCCCATTTGTTTTTATTCTAGTTACAACTATATTTACCTATGACTGGCTTAACTCGAAAGGTTAAGTTTTTTGCAGGTGAAACTGCCTATCCACTGAAAATGGATAACTACCATGACTATTGAAAGAACCCCTATTTATTCGACTCTATTCTCTACGCTATATGATGAAGATAAGCCTGTTGGCAACCTTGGACGAGGCACTCATTACTCCATCTTAAGGGTAGCTCAGCCACTAAATCACTTAAATAAACGACAAAAGCAAATTCAAGCACAAGATCTGTGTGTCGTTTGGGATGAAGATCATGACACGCGTATCATTGAAGTCATTGAAGAACTATATCTGCAAAACTTGTTGGCTCCCATCATCTTTATTGGAGAAAGAAAAGGTTGTGTTACGGTATTGGTTCATATTGATTTCCGTAAAAATGATCTTTTGTTTGAAAAGTTTGAGCAACAATTAAGCCACATAACTAGCAGTTTGAACGACCCTTGGACATTGACAATTGAGCAGTATAAAGCGCCACCTTGGGAGCGGTTTCAGTCGGAATTGATTAATGCTAATAGCGAAAAAGTTAAAACCTATTTGGACAACATCTGCAATTTATGGGATTTGGGACTAAAGGAATACGAAAGACCGACTCTCATACAAGAAGGGCATCGTCCTCCCACAGTGAATAACAGCAGCTATGGCAAGTTGGTGCAGCGCCACTATCTAAGTAATATTGGCCATAAACTTGTAGTTTTATAAGACACTTTGGGGGCGAAAGTGAGATAGAGTACGTACTCTAAATTGGGCTTTTTATTATTATTGGTGACTTTCAATAGTGAAGTTTCTGTGGCTTCTGAATCTGTTAAAGATAGCGTGATACTGATTTAATAACTCCATTACACTCTTTAGGGGCTAAATCAAAAACATGAAAAAATAAGTGCGTCACATTTTAGTCATTTTGACGTCAGAAAAGAAAAACAAACATATAAAGCCTTGATTATATTATCTTAAAGTAGTTGGTGCGCGCCCCATTAAGAGGCAAGGAATTGTTTGCTAAAATGTTGAGGCACGAAAACAGTAAACTGTTTTTGTCCTTGTTTAACAACTTGTATGGAAACTACAATGCGGTGTAGATTAGCCCTTGTATGAGTATTTTATCATTAGGGCTAGCATTTTTAAAAGATATCGGAATTGTGGGGCAATCATCTCTAATAGTACTATTTTGAAAGCATTCTTCATTTGGCTCAATGACGTGAAAATGCAAATGAGGGATAGACTCCATGCCAGTATCACCACTATAGGCAATAACATCACCTTGTTTTACATCATCTCCTAGCTCAACAGTTGCACCACTATTTGTAATATGCATATAAAAAGCAAATGAACCGTCTTCATGGACGACTGCAATATAATTAAAATCACTTTCTATATTGTTACCATCAAAAAAGTTGTCCTCGGTTGCAGCTACTTTTCCAGCGCGAGCAGCATGAATAGGTGTGCCAACATCCATTACAAAATCAAAAGCAAATTCATTTTTATATTCAATTGAATGAGTATGAAACGTGCAGTTCCCCTGCCTTAGCTCATAACTTTCACCAAGACCAAAAGGCAAATTATATGATGAGTTTTCAGGTTCAATAAATCGAGATGTGTTTTGCATCATGCAATTTTGATCTATTTTTGCTCTCGTTGAATTACATGAAATGAGAACGAACAAACTAATTATTGTAAAGAAAATTCTATGATACATACGCTTCCTTGCTTTGTTTGCCTAACCGTTTATTTTGAGGAAAAATCCCTTCTTTCTATAAGATGAAATTAATCGTTCATAACTTTATAATAGGAAAAGATTACTTTATTGTTATTGATAGATCAATGAGTTAAAAATAAAGGTGTAAATGGTTGACGTGTGAAAGAGGCAATTTTTTCGCTTTGTTGTAGAAAGAAGGAATCACACTGAGCTGTGTTTTATACAGTGGGTGTTTGATATGATAATCAAATTGTTTTGCTATTAAAAAACGCGACGTAGCTGCCTAAGTCGCGTTTTACTTACTTATTTTATTTACCCACAATAAGCTCACTTTTTAATGAAAGCGGTTTTATATTTCCTGATAACCAAGTAAGGGCAGGGTATTGAAAAAACGTAATTGGTAATCAGTTTTTTGATTATCACTTTTTGTTCTCAACTTTTTAGCCCTTAAAGAGAGGGCGATACGGTGTTCTTGTTTTTCATCAATGGCAGCGGTTGGGTAAACTAACCAGCTACGCCAAATTTGTGGTTCATCTATTCTGTGCTCAGCAAAGCTTAGGTTAATGTCCTGCTTGATAGTAAATAGGTCATTATGATTATGTTCGGTATCGTTAATTTCAAAACTAAAATCAGCGAGCGGTATCGCTAAGCCTAACCCCCAAGCTTTAATATAAGACTCTTTTAATGTCCAATAATCAAAAAACCGATCGCGTTGTTGTGCTTCTGGTAGCGCGAAAAGTTCATCAATTTCTTTAGATGAAAAATAACGTTCAGCAATCGCTAATACATTATTATTACGGCCGATGTTTTCAACATCACAACCGATATCATCTTCAAGCGTTACTGCGCAAATAATAAGGTTTTTTGTATGGCTGATATTAAAACGTAGCGGTAGTGAGCAATTAATAATTTCAGGTTTATCTTTATTACCCTTTTCAAACTGCCAATCTTGCGGTGCTATATCAGCATAATAAGATAATAAGTCGCGTACGAAAGCGCGAGTAATCAAGGCGTCGTGTCTGTCTTTAGCAAATTTATATCGTTGTTGCTTGGCTAATTCTGTACTCGTGAGTAATGTTGAGTAGCTTGCTAATAGCTCATCATCGCCAATTAACTCTTCAGGTTTGGTCATCCATATATGAATTTCATTGTCAGCTAAGTTGAGCTTTTGTTTTGATCGCGTGGAAAGTTCAGATTGAGAAAGAGAAGTCATAAAAGTATCGGTAGCTTGTGTTGTTGATTTATAGCGTTATTCGTATGGTGAGACATTATTTTATCATAAAGAATACAGGGGAGGATTTGTTTTTATGCGTTTATTTTAAGTTGTTTGATATAAAGCAAACTGTCTGTCGGTCATTAATGATAGTCGTTTATACTAATTATTTCGTAATAGAACAGATTTTTAGCTAACTGGTAGAGCAGTTCAACTTATACCTTAGTCTATAAATTGGTAAAGCTTGTATCGGGTGATTGTATTGGATTCGAAACGTGTGTATATTAGCCGCGTTAAGTGATTTACGATGCCTTTATTCTCTGGGTGAAATGTACGAATAATGATTGATGGCAAATAATAGACGGATGAAAATGAGCAAGCAACCCAAAAGTACATCTACTCAACACGCTAACGCAACTACCACACCAGAGATGAGAGCATTCATCCATGAATCTGACCTACCCACGGCTGTGCTTGCTCGCTTATTAAAGGTGTCTGAATCTACTATCCGTAAATGGCGTAAACGAGCATCCCTTGCTGATGCGTCTCACGTACCAAAGCAATTAAACACCACCTTAACTGAAGCACAAGAATACGTTGTGGTTGAGCTTCGAACACGCTTATTACTATCCCTTGATGAGTTACTTGTGGTGTGTAAATTATTTATTAACGCCAGTGTATCGCGTGCAGGCTTACAACGATGCCTAAAACGTCATGGTGTTTCTCGTCTTGCCGATATGGAAGATAACAGTGAGAGTAATAATGAAGATGAAACCACATCTGCTGAAGCTACAACAGTACAAGTTCTGCTAGAAGATACCCAAGCACATCAGCAACTTATTTCAGATCTTTCCCCAAAAGCAATGCGTGAAGTATTAAACCGCGATAACGATTTGAGTGAAGATCAAGTGGTGCAAGTAAAAGTCACCCAAATACCTAATTTTTCAGAACATTCTAAAGAACAACAATGTAAACGTCGTTTATTAATCGCCAATGATCCTAAGTCAGGTTGGGTCTACGTTGATATTTACGATGGTAATGAAAGTGAGGCCGCTAGTCGTTATATGAGCTACGTACTCACCAAAGCCCCTTTTCATATCCGCCGAATTTTAGCGGGAAATTATAATGAATTTTTAAGTCGTTTTCGTTTATTAAATGAAAGTCCTGATGAGGCAACCACATCGTTCTCATCAAAAAACTTTCACGGCACTGATACTTAAAAAGATCGGATACCAAAACGGATAACGAAGATGCAAGCAAATAACAACTTTAGAGAAACCATAATGGCTAAAAAACAAAGCACATCTAATAACCCTGTAACGAATGAAGCAGACGAAAAAACGTTTAACTCACGTTTACAAGAATGTCCTATTGCCATTGTTGGCATGGCGTCTATCTTTGCTGATGCAAAGAACTTAGAAAACTACTGGGACAACATTTTTGAATCAGTTGATGCAATTAAAGATGTACCCAGTGATCGTTGGGCAAAGGATGATTATTACTCGAGCGATCCAAAAGAGGCTGATAAAACCTATTGTAAGCGTGGTGGTTTCTTACCTGAAATAGACTTCGACCCAATGGAATTTGGTTTGCCACCAAACATTTTAGAGTTAACTGATATCGCTCAGTTATTGTCTTTAGTGGTTGCACGTGAAGTATTAAACGATGCAGGTATTGGTGATGGCTCTGGTTACGATCGTGACAAAGTAGGTATTACCTTAGGTGTAGGTGGTGGACAGAAACAAATTTCGCCATTAACTTCTCGCTTGCAAGGCCCTGTATTAGAGAAAGTGTTAAAAGCGTCAGGTGTTGAAGAAGCTGATCGCGCCATGATCATTGAAAAGTTCAAAAAAGCCTATATCGGTTGGGAAGAAAACTCATTCCCAGGTATGTTAGGCAATGTTATTTCTGGTCGTATTGCAAACCGTTTTGATTTTGGTGGTACTAACTGTGTTGTTGATGCTGCTTGTGCAGGCTCTTTAGCTGCGATTAAGCTAGCTATCTCAGACTTACTTGAGCACAGATCTGAAGTAATGATCTCTGGTGGCGTTTGTTGTGACAATTCACCATTTATGTATATGTCATTTTCAAAAACGCCTGCTTTTACAACAGGTGAAGACATCCGCCCATTTGATAATGATTCAAAAGGTATGATGATTGGTGAAGGCATCGGGATGATGGCTTTCAAGCGTTTGGAAGATGCTGAACGTGATGGTGATAAAGTTTACGCCGTGCTTAAAGGTATTGGTACTTCAAGCGATGGTCGCTTTAAGTCAATTTATGCGCCACGCCCAGATGGCCAAGCTAAAGCGTTAAAGCGTGCTTATGAAGATGCAGGTTTTGATCCAAAAAGCTGTGGCATGATTGAAGCGCATGGAACTGGCACTAAAGCAGGTGACGCAGCAGAATTTGGCGGCTTAGTTAAACATTTCTCACAAGACAACGAACAAAAGCAACATATCGCTTTAGGCTCTGTTAAGTCTCAAATTGGTCACGCTAAAGCGGCCGCTGGTGCAGCAGGTATGATAAAAGCGGTATTAGCGCTTCATCATAAAGTGCTACCAGCAACACTACATATCGACCAACCTAATACCTCGTTAGACATTGAAAACAGTCCAATGTATTTAAACAGCGAAACACGTCCTTGGATGGCACGTGAAGATGGTTTACCACGTCGCGCAGGTGTCAGTTCGTTTGGTTTTGGTGGTACTAACTACCATATGGTATTAGAAGAGTACTCGCCAAAAGCACAAGGCCAGTATCGCTTAAATGCAGTGCCACAAACACTTTTAGTTACAGCAGCTAACGAACAAGCATTAGTGAGTTCATTAACGGATTGGAAAAACAAATTAAGTGTTAAAGCAGATGATCAACCATACGCTTTTAACGCCTTAGTTGTTGAAAGCACTTTAACGACACCTGCGGTTGATTTAGCCCGCTGTGGTTTTGTTGCAAAAAATGCTGATGAAGCAATCAAAATGATTGAAAGTGCTTTGAAGCAATTTCAAGCTAAATCAGGTAGTGCAGAGTGGTCAGTGCCAACGGGTATTTATTACCGTAAGTCTGGATTGTCAGTTAGCGGAAAGGTGGTTGCGTTATTCTCTGGTCAAGGCTCACAATACGTTAATATGGGCCGCGAGCTTGCTTGTAACTTCCCAAGCGTAATGCAAGCTGCTGCAGATATGGATAGTGAGTTTACACAAGCAGGTTTAGGACAATTAACCCCTACAACGTATCCAATTCCTGTATTTAATGATGATGCACGTAAAGCACAAGATGAAGTTTTACGTTTAACCCAACACGCACAGCCTGCAATTGGTACCTTAAGTGTTGGTCTATATAAAGCGTTTACTAATGCCGGTTTTAAGGCAGACTTTACTGCGGGGCATAGCTTTGGTGAATTAACCGCTCTTTGGGCTGCGGGTGTAGTAAGTGATAGTGACTATATGATGTTAGCACGTAGTCGTGGTCAAGCAATGGCAGCACCTACAGGTGAGGCTGCAGAAGGATTCGATGCGGGTACTATGATTGCCGTTGTCGGTAGTCCAACTGATATTGCTAATGATATTAAAGACATCAAAGATATCTCTATTGCAAACTACAACTCTAATAACCAAGTAGTTGTTGCTGGTGTAAGCACTCAAATAGCAATCGCTATCGATGAGTTAAAAGGCAAAGGCTATAAAGTCGTACCATTACCAGTGTCTGCCGCGTTCCATACGCCACTTGTGGGCCATGCTCAAAAACCATTTAGCGATGCTATCGATAACGCTAAATTTAATAAGCCGCTTGTACCTGTTTATTCAAATGGCACGGCAAAAGCGCATTCAAATAAAGCTGCGGATATTAAAAAGTCACTGAAAAACCATATTTTAGAGTCGGTGCACTTTAACGAAGAAATTGACAATATTTACGCTGATGGCGGACGAGTATTTGTTGAATTTGGTCCTAAAAATGTATTAACCAAGCTTGTTGAAAATATCTTAAAAGATAAAGAAGATGTTGTTGCTATTGCCGTTAATGCTAACCCTAAGAAATCGGCTGATATGCAAATGCGTCAAGCGGCAGTGCAAATGGCGGTACTTGGTTTAGAGCTAACAGAAATTGACCCGTATTCAGCAGTTAAACGTCCATTATCTGCACCTAAAATGTCACCACTAGCAATGAAGCTAACTGGCGCATCTTATGTGAGCCCTAAAACTAAAAAAGCATTTGATGATGCACTAAATGATGGCTGGACAATTAAACAAGCAACGTCAGTACCTGTTGCTGTGCCTGAGCCACAAGTGATTGAAAGAATTGTTGAGAAGATCGTTGAAGTAGAACGCATTGTTGAAGTTGAGAAGATTGTTTACCTTAACTCTGACGGAACAGCTGCAGATGGTAGTCAAGTTACTGCACCGATAACAAGTAATGCGAACGATGTAGCAAATAGTATTGAACGTAGCGTTAGTCAGTTTGTTGATCACCAACAACAGTTATTAAACGTACATGAGCAATATATGCAAGGTCCAAAAGACTACGCAAAAACGTTTGATACGGTCCTATCTAATCAAGACGCAGGTGAGTTACCTGAAAGCCTAGACCGTACGTTAGGTATGTATCATGACTTCCAATCAGAAACATTGCGAGTTCATGAGCAATATTTGAATAACCAAACAGATAATATGGCAGCGATGTTGTCTGCTTCTGAAAGTAATACAGCGGTGACTGCTAACGTAGTTAGAACATCACCAACAGCGCCTCAAGCACCAGCTGTTAAAAGTGTAGTGACACAAGCGCCTGTTGTTAAACCAACCGCGTCAGTGGCACCTGCAACACAACCCTTACCTGCTGCTGCATCTGCTCCGGTAGTAAATGCGCCTGCACAATCAGTAGCAACAGCCGTTGCGATGGCGCCAGTAGCTGAAGTTTCTATCGCTATTCCTGTACAGGAATCATCACTTGATCTTGAACGCATTCAAACAGTGATGATGGAAGTGGTTGCTGAGAAGACCGGCTATCCAACAGAAATGTTAGAACTTGAAATGGATATGGAAGCCGATTTAGGCATTGATTCAATCAAGCGGGTTGAGATTTTAGGATCAGTACAAGAAATCATTGCTGATTTACCAGAGCTTAACCCTGAAGATTTAGCTGAATTACGTACCTTAGGCGAAATCGTTGACTACATGAAGTCAAAAGCACAAGCTGCAGCTCCGACTGCGTCAGCTAGTAAAGGTGCGTCAGCGAATGACAGTGCACCAGCACTACATTTAGTTGATAGCTCCGTTGCGCCAAGCATCGATTTACAACACATCCAGAATGTGATGATGGAAGTGGTTGCTGAGAAGACCGGTTACCCAACCGAAATGCTTGAGCTTGAAATGGACATGGAAGCTGACTTAGGTATTGATTCAATAAAACGTGTTGAAATCTTAGGTTCAGTACAAGAAATCATTAACGATTTACCAGAGCTTAACCCAGAAGATTTAGCTGAACTGCGCACCTTAGGTGAAATCGTTAACTACATGCAATCTAAAGTATCAGCGGCTCCTGTAGCTAATGCACCAGCAAGTGTATCAAGTGCGTCAGCGAATGAAGGTGAAAGCAGCGCGCCTGCAATCGATTTAGTTCACATCCAAAATGTGATGATGGAAGTGGTTGCAGAGAAAACCGGCTACCCAACCGAAATGCTTGAGCTTGAAATGGACATGGAAGCTGACTTAGGTATCGATTCAATCAAACGTGTTGAAATCCTAGGTGCAGTTCAGGAAACTATCCCTGATTTACCAGAGCTTAACCCAGAAGATTTAGCTGAGCTACGTACCTTAGGTGAAATCGTAAGTTACATGCAAAGTAAAGTATCAGTAGCGCCTGCAACAGCTGTAGCAAGTGTGCCAAGCGTGACAGCCAATGCTATTGCAAGTGCCCCTGGAATTGACTTAGATTATATTCAAAGCGTTATGATGACAGTAGTAGCTGAGAAAACTGGCTACCCAACTGAAATGCTTGAACTTGAAATGGACATGGAAGCTGATCTTGGTATCGACTCAATCAAGCGAGTTGAAATACTTGGTGCTGTTCAGGAAACTATCCCTCTCTTTTCTGAGCAGGGAGGACCAGAACTTAATCCAGAAGATTTAGCTGAGCTACGTACCTTAGGTGAAATCGTAAGTTACATGCAAAGTAAAGTATCAGTAGCGCCTGAAACAGCTGTAGCAAGTGTGCCAAGCGTGACAGCCAATGCTATTGCAAGTGCCCCTGGAATTGACTTAGATTACATTCAATCTGTAATGATGACAGTAGTGGCAGAGAAAACTGGCTACCCAACTGAAATGCTTGAGTTAGCCATGGATATGGAAGCAGACTTAGGTATTGACTCAATCAAACGTGTTGAAATTTTAGGTGCTGTTCAGGAAACTATCCCTGACTTACCAGAGCTTAACCCAGAAGATTTAGCTGAGTTACGTACCTTAGGTGAAATCGTAACTTACATGCAATCTAAAGTAGCACCAGTTGCAGATGTTACGGTAACTGCTGAAACAAGTACGCTAGCGACTGAAAGTGCCCCAGCAATCAATTTAGATTACATTCAAAAAGTGATGATGGAAGTCGTAGCTGAGAAAACTGGCTACCCAGTTGAAATGTTAGAGCTTGCCATGGATATGGAAGCAGACTTAGGTATTGACTCAATCAAACGTGTTGAAATCCTCGGTGCTGTTCAGGAAACTATTCCTGACTTACCAGAGCTTAATCCAGAAGATTTAGCTGAGTTACGTAC
>MAAC01010696.1_pt1 | contig 13857 bp, 14 predicted proteins | sample 1115981 | NCBI WGS metagenome assembly MAAC01 (sample SAMN04961126, study PRJNA320927) | seawater metagenome | isolation source: sample BD02T64 sea water enriched with oil for 64 days | place: USA:Gulf of Mexico | collected 2013-07-27 | reverse complement strand
TTTATTCTTGCTGGTGCGGCCTTCTTAACCGTCGCCATGGGTTTTACGGGCATACCTAAATTATTAGCGGCTTGGATTGGTGCGCTTGAACTCAGCCCATACGCTTTACTTGGAGCACTGACAGTTTTCTTTGTCGTTCTTGGTTGTTTTCTGGATGGCATCAGTGTCGTGGTTCTCACCACTTCGGTCATTATGCCGATGGTCGAACAAGCCGGCATAGATCCCCTTTGGTTTGGCATCTACATTGTGATCGTGGTTGAGATGTCCCAGATTACACCACCCGTAGGCTTCAATCTCTTTGTCTTACAGGCACTGACGGGAAGAAACATTCTCACTGTCGCCAAGGCCGCACTTCCCTTCTTTGGTCTCTTGATTCTAGCACTCGCTATAATCATTGCCGTTCCCGAGATCGTGACTTATCTTCCTAACAACATGTAAACAGGATTAATCCTACGATTGCTTAGTATCCTATTCACTCACCAGAAGGTCTGTTATGTCTGATTCTGCCGACACACCCAAAACGCCCCGCCCAATCGTCTCATCAGAGCATCTGGCAAGCGAACATGGCTGGCAGATGAGTGAGCTGGAATATGGCATGATCATCGCCTTCAACGGGTTTTCACGCTGGATGGTTCGTTGCATGAACGCAGCGGGTCACCAGGATTTCAACCCGTTAGATGTTCTGGTTCTCCATAACGTCAACCATCGTGGCAGAGAAAAACGACTGAACGACATTTGCTTCGTTCTCAATGTCGAAGATCCTCACACCGTGAATTACTCTTTGAAAAAGCTCATCAAGGCAAAGCTGATAAAGGGCACAAAGCGCGGTAAAGAAATATTCTATTCCACAACAAAAGAAGGCGCTGAAGCCTGCACTGAATATCGCAAAATTCGCGAACTCTGCCTCATCGATCCAGCGACTTCAACGGATTCAAAATCAGACGAAATTTCACATACAGCCCAGATCTTACGCGGTATCTCAGGACTGTATGATCAGGCTTCACGAGCTGCGGCCTCATTATAACATCAAGTTTTTCAACATGCTAACAAAGTTGATTTTTGGTAACACAGAGCAGCACACGCCACCCCCACCTACTCCATTCCTGATCACTTCCCCGGCACTGCAGATTAGAAAATTTGCGCAAAGTCCCGACTTGCCTTACCTTCACTTTGTAACAGGTGTGATAACAGGCACACCCAGCAGACAAAAGAGCTGCAGCATAAAGAATAACAATAGGCAGTTTCATCCAATATGAATTCGGCAATATGAATTTAGGATGAGAGTTTCTGACCTATTGACGTCTGGGATAGAAAAATGGGATTTGCGACAAACCACGCAGTGCATGTTGAAAGCACTTTGGAAGCAAATGGCGCTGCCAAGCATGCTATTGCGGCATCTTGGCAACGATCTAAACTCCTTCACCAACTTCACCCGGATCACAACCGCCCTCCTGAACGGATATCATCCCGGGAACTAAAAGAAGCTCGGGAACAACTTGGCTCCCTCATACACACAGCTGAAACCAGTTTAGACAGGTTGTATCTAGCCGTTGGAAATGTGGGTTGTTGTGTTGTTCTTGCCGACGCCAATGGTGTTGCCGTTGACCGTCGCGGTGCCACATCTGATGACAAGACGTTCCGTGAATGGGGCCTGTGGACTGGATCTCTTTGGGGTGAAAATAGTGAAGGCACCAATGGTATCGGCACCTGTATCGTAGAAAAACGCGCACTTACCATTCACAAGGATCAACACTTCCACAGCAAGAACACCAATCTGTCCTGCAGTGCGGCCCCGATCTTCGATCACGAAGGCAAGCTTATGGCGGCAATCGATGTCTCCTCTTGCCGTGCAGATCTCACTGCCGAGTTTGCCCGCGTCATCTCCATGTCTGTAATAGATGCCGCGCGCCACATAGAATCAGAACACTTTCGTCAAACTTATTCCAATGCTGATATTATTTTAGCCTCTCCGCCTCAGGGGCAAAGTGAACAACCAAAAGACCTCGGTGTTTCACTTCTTGCCGTAGATCAGGATGGCATTGTTGTCGGGGCAACTCGCGGTGCGCGACGTGTTTACGGCCTGCGCGATGACGCATTAAACACTGCCCTGCTTTTATCCGACCTCTACGGCCGCGAAGTAAATCACGCCAAAGAATATGAGCTCGCTGAACGACGCGTTATCCTTCAAGCGTTAGCTCACACAGGGGGAAATGTCTCCGCCGCAGCAACAGCTATGGGCATCAGTCGGGCAACTTTACATCGGAAAATAAAGTTCCTTGGCTTGGAAATTTAAGGTCTCTTCACGGTACTCGCCTAGAGACATTGTGTTTTTTCAATAGCCTTCTTAGCTGATGATAACTGAGTCCAAGCGCCAGAGCTGTATCTGTTTGATTATATTGATGTTGCTCTAACGCCTGACGCAGTACCTGCATCTCAAATCCTGATACAACTTTAGCAAAGTCTTTAATTTGCGCCGGAATTTGCGCCGGAATTTGTGCCGGAATTTGGGTGGGAACTTGTGCCGACAGCTTTTCCGAGAGTACGCTCCCCCCACGATCGACAGGTGTTTTTTCAACCTTACCCAACCGCCACGGGCTATCGAAAGGATTGATATGGATCTGCTCGATGGGCTTACCTTGTGGTGGTAGACGGCAAATTGTTCGCTCAACAGCGTTGCGTAATTCCCTGATATTCCCCGGCCAGGGGTATTCAGTTAATTGCCTCTGAGCTTCATCCGTAAAACCCGGAAAGAGATCACGGCCGACTTCGCGGGTGACCTCAAGCGCAAAATGCCGGGCCAGCGTTAGAATATCGTTGGGGCGGACCCGCAACGGCGGCAAGGTGATCACGTCAAATGCGAGACGGTCCAAGAGGTCAGCTCGAAATTCACCTCTTTCGGCAAGTTCAGGTAAATCCACATTGGTCGCCCCAACAACCCGCACATCTACGGTTAGGGTTTCACTGCCCCCCACCCGTTCAAATTCTCCATACTCAATAACACGCAAGACCTTTTCCTGTACCGCCTGTGATGCCGTTGCAATTTCATCCAGTATAAGAGTTCCACCATCCGCACGCTCAAAACGGCCAATATGGGTCCGTTGCGCCCCAGTAAAAGCACCACGTTCATGCCCAAAGAGTTCGCTTTCAAGCAAACTGTCGGTGAGGGCAGCGCAGTTGATCTTGACCAGCGGCCCATCCCAACGTTTAGAAAGATAATGCAACCGGGAAGTAAAGAGCTCCTTCCCCGTTCCGCGCTCACCCACGACCAAACAGGGCTTATCGATAAGAGCCAGATGTGATGTCTTCTCCACCACATCCAGAAAGCTTGGGTCTTCGCCAATGATATTTGCAAGTTCGTTCATGTACATTTATATCGTTATTCATTAGCGAAAATCGACACTTATTATCGAATTAAAATAAAACACTTACCCCTTAAAGACATAAGATATTGAAAATAAACACAAACAAAAGTTGGCATACACCGTGCAAAGTAAGAGGAAATTACTTACTCCTTGAAAGGAAATTGTTATGAGTATCTTTTCCCGTCTAACCGACATTGTTAATTCCAACATCAATTCCCTGTTGGATCATGCGGAAGACCCGGAAAAAATGGCCCGCCTGATGATTCAGGAAATGGAAGATACATTGATCGAAGTAAGATCATCTTCCGTCAAAGCCATTGCTGACAAAAAAGACATTGAGAAAAAATTAATTAGCCTCGAAGCATCCCAAACCGAGTGGGCAGAAAAAGCTGAGTTCGCTCTTTCCAAGGACCGTGACGATCTTGCCAAAGGTGCACTGCTTGCGAAAAAGAAAATCGAAGAGCAGGCTGACACGCTAAAAAATGAGCTGTCCTTTATTGAAGAAAGCCTATCCAAGTCCAGCGACGACCTCGGCAAGCTTCAGGCAAAGCTCGACGAAGCCAAAGCCAAGAAAAAATCCATGGAAATTCGTTTAAATACAGCTGAAAAACGCGTTAAACTACGCAAGACCACCTACGATGGCCGCGTAGACGATGCCCTGGCCCGTTACGACAATCTAGAGCGGAAAATCACAGAACTTGATGCCGAAGCAGATTCATACGATCTTGGCCGGAAGAAAAGCCTCAATGACGAATTTACGGAACTTGAAGCCGAATCAGAGATTGCAGATGAACTTGCGGCCCTCAAGGCAAAGATGGCCAAGCCAAAAAAATAATGTAATCGATGCCAATAAGCGGTCTTCGTGGTCCAGATGTAGAATTAACCCGGATGTAGAATTAACAAAGAGAACGTAAAACAATGAGCTTCGCTGTAATTTTCTTCGTCCCCCTGATTGTCTTTTTGTCAATCGTGGCACCACTCTGGATCATTTTCCATTACATAACCAAATGGAAGACTATGAAAAAACAGGATCTGGGTAACGGTATGGTTGCGGTACCAAAGGACGAGTTGTTGAAAATGCGGGAAATTGCCCGAAAACTTGCAGATCGGGTTACCACGCTCGAGCGAGTTCTTGAACAAGATTAGACGCGCAAATTCAAGCGGACAGGATATTCCAATGCATAATAGAAACCACAATTACAAGGCACGTCATCACCAAGGACCAATAAGGCGGGTAACCCGTGCAATCGCGGATAAACTTGGCGTGCCAAGAAAGCTTGTTCTTGTTGCCTTTATTATTGGCGTCTTTGTAAATTTTCTGCTTACTGTCATCGTTTTTTTTCTATCCCTCTACTGGGTAAATAACCCCGGTAGAGTTGAGAGAAAATTCAACAAGATGGTTAGCAAGGCAAGAGCCTGGACCAGTGGAACCCATTCAGGCACCCAGCAACAGTACGCCTATGCCGGTACGCAAAATGATTACAGAACTTCCAGTCACGAACAGGATGTTGATCTCGATTTCACAGATCTTTGCCGAGAGTTCAGTGATTTGGAACGCCGTACCGCAGATATGGAAAAGCATGTTTCATCAACCGAATACAATCTGGACAAAGAGTTCCAGAAAATGAAAAAGCCAGAAAATGGAAAAGAATGACGTATAGATAAACAACCCACTCACCTAAGCGTCAAAGCACTCCGCCTTTATGGTCAGGAGTGCTTTTTCATTGCACAACCCCATCTTCATACCCTGATCCGGTAAATCGTCGGATTTCACGCACGTTTCCGACATTCTGAATGTTTATCCCGGCGACAAGTCTCGTCTATGCTTTATTGTAGGGAGATAAAAATCAATGTCTGGGAAAGTTGCCGTACTCGGGGCCGGAATAATAGGGGTGTGTTGCGCCGTCGAGCTGCAACGCCGCGGCTATGAGGTAACCCTCATTGATAAAAACGATCCCGGCAAGGAAACATCCTATGGCAACGCTGGTGTTATTGCCCGTAGTTCGATGATCCCTTTCAACCACCCCGGCATATGGAAGTCTCTCCCCAAACTAATGGGAAATAAGACGACTTCCTTTCGTTACGATCCCTCTTTTGTAGCTGCAAATATAAACTGGGCAGCAAGGTTTCTAAAACGAGCGAACCAGAAAGACTTTGGTGATACGACACGGGCGCTTGACGGGCTTATCCAACTATCGACACGCAAACACGAGGAAATGATCTCCACCCTGGGGCTTGAGAAAAAACTTAACCGCAAGGGGTGGCTCTATCTGTATCGCCAAAACGCCACCTATGAACGGTCCAGATTAATCAGGGACACTTTTAACCGTTTTGGCGTCGCAACCAAAGTGCTGGCTAGAGATGAAATCACAAAACTGGAGCCTGACCTTGCACCCATTTTCACCAAGGGACTTTGGATACAAGATACTTTGAGTTTCGAAGACCCTGGATCTTTAGTCGCCGCCTACGCCTCATACTTCAAATCCAATGCCGGTAATGTTATAAAAGCTAAAATACAATCTCTCAAAGCCTGTAAAGATGGATATGAAGTTGCATTGGATAACAATGACATCCTAAAAGTTGATCAAGCCGTTATCGCCATGGGACCTTGGGCAAAAACCTTTTTGAAAAATTTTGGATACCATGTTCCTCTCGTTTTCGAACGAGGCTATCACATGAATTTCAGTCATGACAAAAAGCGAAAGCTAAGACGCCCGATTTACGACGTCGATGGCGGATATGTACTCGCCCCAATGTCAAATGGTGTCCGGTTAACAACAGGTGTAGAACTCGCAGAACAAGAGGCCGCACCAAACTACAACCAATTGAACGCTGCAGAAACTGTTGCAAGAGACGCCTTCCCTCTGGACACCCCCCTTGATCCCAAACCCTGGCTTGGGAGCCGCCCGACCTTACCGGATTGCCGTCCGATAATCGGACAGGCACCTCGACACAAAGGCCTATGGCTCGCCATCGGACATCAACACATCGGATTTAGTACAGGACCAGGAACTGCATCTGTTCTTGGTACTCTTATTTCAGGGGAACAGCCCCTCATAGATGCAGAACCGTTTCGGGCCGAAAGATTTATCTCATGATAGCCCAGAATTATATGCGCAGAAGGCAATCACAAAGAATTGCACAAAATGCGCGTTCCCGGCCTCATTCAGGTCAGTACCTACAAAACCAAGATCGTAATATATAACAGGGAGTAACAACGTGAATATACTTCGTAAAACTATTGGCGCCGCAACTCTATCGGCCAGTCTTCTTATGTCAACTCAGGCCGTAATCGCCGCAGACAAATGGGACATGGCTCTTGCTTACTCAGCTTCAAATTATCACTCGCAAATTGCAGCTGAATTTGCTGCGGAAGTAACCAGCAAAACTTCCGGAGAGTTGGAAATTGTTACTCACCCCGGCGGTTCTCTTTTTGGCGGTTCTGAAATATTTGGTGCTGTTCGTCGCGGCCTGACGCCCATTGGTGAACGCCTTATTTCTGCGCTCAGCAACGACGATCCACTTTATGAAATTGATTCTGTTCCTTTTCTTGCAACGTCTTTTGAAGATGCACGCAAGCTTTACAAAGCATCCAAGCCTGAGCTTATTAAAAAACTGGACGCTTCCGGTTTGGTATTCCTTTATTCTGCCCCTTGGCCACCACAGGGTTTTTATTCGATCAAGGAAGCAAAAACGCCGGAAGATATTAAAGGTTTGAAATTCCGCGCTTACAATGCAACGACATCCAAAGTTGCCGACATGCTTGGTATGGTACCAACAAAGATTGAAGCTGCCGAGCTCTCCCAAGCTTTTGCCACTGGCGTTGCACAATCGATGATTTCTTCAGGTTCTACAGGGTATGACCGGAAATTATGGGAACACGTTGGGTTCTTCTACGACGTGCGGGCCTGGTTGCCACGTAACATGGTTATCGTGAACAAAAAAGCATGGAATCGTCTGGACAAAGAAGTTCAGGATGTCATCCTCGCCGCAGCTACAACTGCAGAAAACAAGGGATGGAGCAAAGCCGAAGAACTCGCTGACTGGTACCTTGAAGAGTTCAAAAAGAACGGCATGTCAGTAAAAACAATGACACCTGAAATGCGTAAGGCTTTTGAAGACGTTGGGGCAAAACTTCGTGATGAGTGGCTTGCCAAAATCGGTGACAGTGGAGATAAAATCCTTTCTAGTTACAAAGGTCAGTAATCAGTCAACGCGATAAGAAAACAGGCCTGCATGTCTCAGTCTAGACATACAGGCCTGTTTGAGCCGAACAACAAAGAAGAACCGGGGCATCTTTTGATAAAAATCTCAAAAACACTCGACAGGGTTTATTTGGCGGGTGCATGGGTTTCTGGTGGCCTCCTGTTACTACTTTGCGCTTTAATTCTTTATAGTATTCTTGCACGCATTCTTGGCCTTTTTGCAGGCGGAGCCACAGATTTCGCGGGCTACGTCATGGCCGCGAGCACCTTTCTCGCCCTAGCCTATACCTTCCGCTCCAACGGACATATCCGTATTCTCTTGCTCATTCAAAGAACAAAGGGCCAAACACGCCTGACAATCGAGCGATGGACACTCGGCTTTATGACAGCCATCACCTTTTATCTTACCTACTACACCAGCCGACTAGCGTTGGATTCCTGGGAATACGGCGAAAGAAGTGAAGGAGCTGACGCTATATTTTTATGGATACCTCAAATTCCCGTTGCGCTGGGTTCTGCCGTGTTTGCTCTTTCAGTTATTCACACTTTCGCAGAAAGCCTCTTTGCTCCTGACAAGCTTAACCCTGAAAGAATAGATCAGGAGGTTCAAAGCGAACTATGACTGAAGCTCTTTCCATTATCGTTTTCCTCAGTGTCCTGTTCTTTTTTCTGGGCTCCGGCATCTGGATCGGCGCCTCTCTACTCGCCACAGCAATCGTGGGTATGTTGCTCTTCACCTCCGCTCCAGTTGGCGATGCCATGGCGATTACCATTTGGGGATCTCAATCTTCCTGGACCCTAACTGCTTTACCCCTTTTCATTTGGATGGGGGAAATTCTTTTCCGGACGAAGCTATCAGAGACCCTCTTTCGCGGGCTTTCCCCCTTTATGGGAAAATTACCCGGCGGTCTTCTTCATGTGAACGTTGGTGCCTCAGCCATATTTGCAGCCATTTCGGGCTCCTCTGCAGCCACGGTTGCCACGGTTGGAAAGATGTCCATTCCAGAGCTGAAGAAGCGCAACTATCCCGAAAAGCTTATCATTGGCACTCTATCTGGTGCGGGGACATTGGGGCTGCTTATCCCGCCCTCAATTTCCATGATCATTTACGGCGTTACAGTCAATGAATCCATTGCCAAACTGTTCATGGCAAGCATGGTACCCGGGCTCGCACTCGCGCTTTGCTTTATGACCTATATCGCGGTTTGGGGCCTGATGAACCGTGATGTAGTGGACCAGGCTCCAGCGATGCCTTTGAACGAAAAAATATCTGCCCTAGTCGACCTGATACCCGTTCTAGGGTTGATTGCCGGGGTTATCGGCTCAATCTATTCAGGCATAGCAACCGCAACAGAAGCCGCGGCACTCGGCGTACTTGGATCAATAATCTTATCCCTTGTGCAAAGAACTTTGGATAAAGACAATTTTATTGAATCCGTTCTTGGCGCAGTACGGACATCAGCCATGATTATGTTCATTCTCATGGGATCAGGCTTTCTGTCTCTGGCTATGGGTTTTACCGGAATTCCCAAAGCTCTGGCCACCACGATTGTTAACTGGGAGCTTGCCCCCTTTACCCTCATCATTATCCTGACCGTCTTTTACATTTTCCTCGGCATGTTTCTCGATGGTATTTCCTCTATCGTATTAACGATGGCGGTAATCGAGCCCATGGTGCGTGCAGCAGGGATTGATATGTTGTGGTTTGGCGTCTACCTGATGATCGTGGTTGAGATGGCCCAAATTACACCACCCGTCGGTTTTAACCTGTTTGTTCTGCAAGGCATGACCGGTCGAGATATTGGCTATATTGCCCGGGCATCAATGCCGATGTTCTTTGTCATGTGCGCGTTCATTGTCATCCTGTACCTTGTGCCAGAACTCGCCACCTGGTTACCAGAGAGTTTAAGCCAAACGCGATAATTAGACCATTATCGTTAGTCGACACTCAGGTGCGGCGGCAAATATTCTCTGGTAAAAACTTCGAGCCGATGGCGGTAGTTTGGGTTAAATCCTTCACAGCGGCCAAAGTGATTGAGAAGTGCGTCAACGGCATGGCGCGCATAATCCTCCGGGCTGTATTCAATCACAGCATCAATAATGCCATCGCGCAAGAGAGGACGCGTTCGTCGGTTAACCCCATGGGCAACGGTTACGGTATCGTCCAGAAACCCCTGCTCCTTTAATTCCTGAACGAGCTGAATATTCCAGGATGAAATATTATAGAGCCCGGCAAAAGGGCCATGTTCCTTGATATAATCGCATGCTTTTTTGAAATCAGAATGATCTCCTCGATTACATTCAAGAATATGCCCCACCGAGAGATAAGGATAGCGCTCAGCAATAACCTGACGCAGACCGATCTCGCGATCCAAATGAGCTGTATAGCGTTGTAATCGAGTGAGAATAAGCGTCTTTCCGTCAGGCTTGTGGATAAATCGCCCCAACAGATCGCCTGCAAGTTTCCCTGCCTGCAGATTACCACTACCAGCGTAGTGTGCCCGCCCCGAATTTGGCAGATCCGATATTAAGGTAACGACCGGAACCTCTCGACAAATCGGGTCCAGCGCATCACTAATTACAGGGTGGTCATAGGCCAATAGAATAACACCATCAAACCCACGTTGAATAGATTCAATCCTCGAAGCTATGTCCCCGGGCTCTTGTGAAGAAAAGTAATGAAAGCTACAGGTAAAACCCTTGGTATCATGAAGGGACTGGTGATCCAGTATCGCTTTTTGAATACGCGCATAGACATCGCGGTCAGGCCTGTTCATCAAAACAGAGAAGCGAAGTAATTGTCGAGGAATTTGATCCAGATTCCTGTTAACTCTGAGCTTTCGAGCTGCGTCGAGAACTTTGGTCTCAAGCTCTTCACGCACGCCGCCCCGCCCATTTAAAACACGATCAACAGTGGCTGAACTTACCCCTGCGAGAGAGGCAACTTCGGTGAGTGTCGGCTTTGATCCCCGGCGCATTAGGCAGCCCTTTCACACGATAAATCCCATTAGTTGATGGAATCTATTCAAAGAATTGATGGTTTTCAATCAAATATTTAATAGAAGCACACAAATTGTCGTGCCATTTTCAAAGTTAACAAAAGAAAACAAGCCCAGCATAAGGGCATACGAACAAGGGAAGTTGAATATGTTTTCAGCTCATAGCAGAGATGATTTAGACCGGGAAATCATCTACAGCTTGCAAGAAAATGCTCGATTATCAACGAGTTACATCGCAAAAAGCCTCAATGTCGCTCGCTCAACAGTGCATGAGCGGATTACCAGGTTGGAACGCGAAGGTATCATCCAGGGCTACACCGCGGTTATCAAAGCCGACCCCAATGATCGACCCGTTCATGCTTTGATGTATCTTGAGCTTGAAAAGAACCACTCAAGCCTCGTCATTAACCGTTTACATGATTTTCCAGAGATCAAAAGCTGTAGTGCCTTAACCGGAGAGTTTGATCTTTTTTGTACCTTGGAAGTCCCCTTGCTGGAAGATCTGGATGCACTGCTTGAAGAAGTTTCGATGCTGCCTCACGTTATTCGAACAAAGTCGAATGTGATTCTTGCCAATAAATTTGACCGGGCAACCATCTCACAGAAAAAGATCGACCGACCATTTTTACAGGCCGTGGGCTATTAGGCCCTTAAAAAAGAAACAGTAAATCATAATGGTCCTATCAGACAGCCAGACGACCTATGGGCAGGATATTGGTATTCTGCTCCTCGATACCGCGTTCACCCGTATTCCGGGGGACATTGGCAATGCTCACTCTTTCGACTACCCCGTCAGATACAAAGTCGTAAAATCAGCCACAACCGATCAGATTGTAGCTGAAGGATCAAAAGCACGTGCCTTGCTCCCGCTCTTTATCCAAGCTGCGCAAGAACTGGAACGTGAAGGTGTCCGTGCCATCATCACCAGTTGTGGGTTTTTGGCCATTGTTCAAGAAGAACTGGCTGCCGCGGTCTCTATCCCGGTAGTGACCTCCAGCCTGCTTCTTGTTCCCCTGGTGGCAGTGATAATTGACCACAAAAAATCTGTTGGAATTATCACTGCTGATGCAAACGCTCTCTCAACAGAACATTTAGAAGCCGCAGGTATTAGAGGCCCTGTTCACATAAAGGGAATGGAAAATTCCAAAGCATTCTCGGAGGCAATATTAAAGCCTTCGAACACCTTCCCCCGACCATTGGATCCAGGCGAAATAGAAAAAGACCTCGTTGCAATATCGAAAGACCTCTTAAATGCTCACTCTGATATCGGCGCAATCGTTCTTGAATGCACCAACCTTCAGCCCTACGCAGTCCGGATCAGAGACGTTCTTGGTATTCCTGTTTATGGCATTATTGATTTGGTGAACCTGATTCACGCGGGATTACCGAGCTATCAGCGGGCCTGATAGACATGACGCTTGGTACATGTCTATCCCCCATACAAACCCAGTCAGGCAAAGTACCGTCACCTGAATTTCAAGTCTCTAACCAGTACTTTATGGTGGTTTATTGAAAACGTTGGGGACTATAAGGGGAGATGTCGAACGAGATATCTTTCCCTTCGACAATTGAAGAAACGACCTTCCCCGTGATCCCGCCGAGTGTTAACCCGATATGCTGATGTCCAAAGGCAAGGATGATGTTTCTGTCCTTTGGGGAGCGACCAATTACAGGCAGGGCATCAGGCATTGAGGGCCTAAACCCAAGCCAGGAACTCTCCCGAGCCCCCAAGTCAGGAAGAACTTCTTTTGCCGTCTTCTCCAGATAATCCAGTAATCTCTCGGTATACTCTTCTTGCAACCCGCCGAGCTCAACCGTACCGGCGATACGCACCTGACGATCCAGAGGGGTCATGTAAAACCCCTTTTCGGCCCAACCGACCGGACGATTGAGAGATACCTTCTTTGCATCCAGCATAATGTGATAACCACGCTCCGTATCCAAAGGCATTTTCCCGGCAAGAGAAGGAAGTAAATCCAGGGCATAAGCACCAGCCGCAACCACGACTTTACCTGCCGTGAGTTCCTTGCCATCACAAACGATGCGAACACTTTCAGAACCGGGGCTTTTAATCGTCCGAACATTTTCAGATAAGAAGGTCCCGCCCTGCTTCACAAAATGCTCGGTCAGTCGTTCAATCAGTTTACCCGGAAATAAAAATTGGAAGGCCTTATCGAAAAACACTCCCTTGTGGAACACTTGCTCAAGACTTGGTTCCATATCATATATTTCACCAACAGTGACTTCACGAAGGGATACGCCGCGTTCTTGCCGGGCCAGAATATCCGGGCGCGCCGCGTCATAGCCCTTGATCGTATTGTACAAATAAAGACATCCCCGTCGCTGAATGAGATCGGTCGCACCGGCATCTTCAATTAAGGGCATGAGGCCACTCTCGGCGTTAGACAGTAATACGGCCAGAGCATCGATAATACGCGTGACTTCTTTTGGTCGACAGTGTGCTAAAAACTGTGCAAGCCATGGAACCATTCGATGAATATAGTTCCACTTGATGGCAAGCGGGCTGTTCTTGCTTAAAACCATCACAGGGACTTTAAAGGGCAGTGATGGGGAATTAATCGGTATACAGGCATAGTCCGCAAAAGTGCAGGCGCTACCGCTGGCCGTACTGTCTCCAGGAGGGCATCGATCAATAACACAAACCGAGTGGCCATTCTTTTGCAGCCACAAGGCACATGAAATCCCAACCATCCCCGCCCCAACAACAGCAACATCATATTTCGTTATTTCTTTACTGCCGGACATACCAACCTCACCATCGATAAAAGAACTCCAATCAGATCTATTCCAATTAAGCTGACAATTCAACGCACCCTAGCGTTTCATATTGATATCTGGTTGATATCTGGGTGAATTAAGACGCCCCCCTTCCTTCGGACACAAAAAACGCCCCTAGTCCTTCCAGCTAGAGCGCTTATTGGTTACGGAGGATAGTAATCACCGAGGCGATAGATATTGACGAAAATATTGCCCTGATCATAGCGACAAAAATGATATCAGCTTCAACTGTAATTACTGTGATCTTACCTGTGGTGGCTTGCCGTAATGGGCCAAATAATTGTCGTTGGATGCCTCTGGGGAAAGGTCGAACAATCTTTGAACGTCAGCCAGCTCCATAACGCCACCGGGGTTAAACGCAACTTTGCTGCCCGGTGCCATCTTCATTGCTTTCAGATTAAAATTTGCACCGTGGTTTTCACGTACGAGTTGGCGAATATCATTCAAGACCATCTCTCTGGAATTTCTAAACCTTTGCCAGATTTCCAGCTG
>MAAC01017059.1_pt1 | contig 13861 bp, 14 predicted proteins | sample 1115981 | NCBI WGS metagenome assembly MAAC01 (sample SAMN04961126, study PRJNA320927) | seawater metagenome | isolation source: sample BD02T64 sea water enriched with oil for 64 days | place: USA:Gulf of Mexico | collected 2013-07-27 | reverse complement strand
AATGCTTATTTTTTGCAAATTACTTAAAATATATATGTAAAACCATAGTTCAAATTGTATTTTTGAAAATCAAAATTCAAATGATGACAAAACTAAGTGTCAATATAAATAAAATTGCATCCTTACGCAATGCTCGAGGAGGGAATACACCAAGTGTATTGCAAGCGGCAATAGATGTTCAGAAGTTTGGTGCAGAAGGAGTTACTGTGCATCCTCGTCCAGATGAAAGGCATATTCGGTATCAAGATGCCTATGATATTCAACCAATAATAACCACCGAATACAATATAGAAGGAAATCCGATTGAATCTTTTTTAAAAATGGTTTTCGAGATTAAACCAACACAGGTAACCTTGGTGCCAGATTCGGTTGATGCTATTACCTCTAATGCAGGTTGGGATACCGTCACTCATAAAAGTTTTTTATCTGAAATTATTTCAGAATGCAAACAAAATAATATTCGGACATCCATTTTTGTAGACCCCAATCTAACAATGATTGAAGGCGCAGCAAAAACAGGAACTGACCGTATAGAATTGTATACCGAAGAATTTGCCGAACAATTTGCCTTAGGAAATAAAAAGGCCATTGAACCCTATACACAATGTGCAGTATTGGCCAATGAACTAGGACTTGGAATCAATGCGGGTCATGATTTATCTTTGGATAACATTCAGTTTTTTAATGAGAATATTCCAAATTTATTAGAAGTCTCTATAGGGCATGCTCTTATTTGTGAATCTCTTTATTTGGGAATGGAAAATGTAATTAAAAGCTACCTGCAAAAATTGAAATAATGCTATTACATTCAAACATAATTGGGGAAGGAACACCATTTATCATCCTACACGGGTTTTTAGGAATGGGAGATAATTGGAAAACTTTAGGGAAACGTTTTTCTGCTGAAGGATATCAATTACATTTAGTAGATCAAAGAAATCACGGAAAGAGTTTTCATCATTACACCTTTAATTATGGTATTATGGTTGAAGACTTAAAGGAGTATTGTAATCATTATGGTTTAGATGATTTTATTTTATTGGGACATTCCATGGGTGGAAAAACAGCTATGAATTTTTCGACAACCTATCCAGAATTAGTTGCGAAGTTAATTGTGGCAGATATTGGTCCTAAATCGTATCCCTTACACCATCAAGACATATTAAAGGGATTGTTGGCGTTAGATTTTTCAGAAGTGAAAACCAGGAAAAATGCAGATGAAGTACTTTCACAATATATTCAGAATATGGGGATTCGACAGTTTTTAGCTAAAAACCTGTATTGGAAAAATAAAGGGGAACTTGCGCTTCGGATCAATCTTCCAGTACTTGTTGAAAACATCGAAGAAGTTGGAAAAGCTTTGAGTGAAAATAAAACATATAAAGGAGATACCTTGTTTTTAAAAGGTGCAAATTCAAACTATATTGAGCCTATGGATGAATATGTGATAAAAAATCACTTTTCTAATTCTTCAATTAAATCTATAGCAAATGCAGGACATTGGCTGCATGCCGAAAACCCTATAGATTTTCATAATGAAGTGCTAAATTTCATATCTTTATAAAAATTATATACTCATGAAATTTATTTTAAAATTATTATTAACCGCTGTAGCGGTTTTTGTTCTTCAGAAAATATTACCTGGAATATCAGTAGATAGTTATACTGATTCTATTTGGGTAGCATTAGTTATAGGTCTATTAAATTCTTTTGTAAGACCACTATTTGTGTTTTTAACTCTCCCAGCAACTTTAATTACTATGGGATTATTTTTGTTTGTTATCAATGCATTAATGATTCAATTGGCTGGTTATTTTCTAGATTCATTTACAGTAGCTACCTTTTGGTGGGCCTTGCTTTTTAGTGTCTTGTTGTCTATTCTACAACCTATATTGCATTCCCTTCTAGGAGAAGATAAGAACTAGTCTTAATCAATTCTTAAATTACTTGTATTGAGGGTTTTCATTTTGTATTTTTGCACTCCCAAAAATTAGTGGGGTTAAATTAATTTAGAAAATGGAGATTACAAAAAAAGACATAGATAGCCTAAATGCTATTGTTACCGTAAAAGTTAATGAGGCAGACTATTCAGAAAAAGTGAAATCTGTACTTAATAATTACCGTAAAACTGCTAACATTCCAGGTTTTAGAAAAGGACATGTACCTATGGGAATGGTTAAAAAGCAATATGGTAAAGCTGTTTTAGTGGAAGAAGTAAACAAATTACTTCAAGATTCATTGCATAAATTTTTAACGGAAGAAAAGCTAGATGTTCTTGGAAATCCTCTTCCAAAAAATGATACTGAAATAGATTGGGATGCTTCAGATTTCTCATTTGACTTTGAATTGGGAATGTCACCTCAATTTGAAGTGGATGTAAAAGGAAAAAAAGCATTACCACATTATAAGATTGTTGCAGACGATAAAATGATCAACGATCAAGTGGTACACATGCGTAAGCAATACGGAAAATTAATTTCGAAAAATGAAGTAGGAGAAGGAGACGAGATTACAGGGTATTTTACTTCAGAAGAAAAAGAAATTAATAAAGACACTACTTTCTCTACAGAAAATATAAAAGGAAAAACACAGCTTAAAAAACTTATGGGTGCCAAAGTAGGAGATACAGTTACATTAAAAACTAAAGGATTGTTTACAGACGATCATTTAAACCAAACACATTTAGGAGTAGAACATGACGATGCTCACGGTTTGAATATTGAGGTAACTTTAGAAGTTAAAGAAGTAAACCAAAGAGAACTTGCTGAAGTAAACCAAGATTTTTTAGATAAAATTTTCGGTAAAGATATCGTGAAGTCGGAAGAGGAACTAAAAGGAAAAATAAAAGAAGACGCTGAAAAGCAATTTGAGCAACAAAGCGATCAAAAGTTGATGGATGAGGTAGTAGAATCTTTAATCGCCAATACAAAATTCGACTTACCTGGCGAGTTCTTAACACGTTGGATACAGTTTTCTGGAGAAAACCCAATGACAGAAGAAGAAGCAAAAGCGGAATTTGAGAAAAGTGAAAAAGGCTTACGTTACCAGCTTATTGAAGGAAAAATAAGAAACGAGCATAAAATTCAGGTTAGTTTTGAAGAATTAAAAGACTATTCTAAAAACATGATTAAAATGCAAATGGCACAATATGGACAAGCTAACCCTTCAGATGAAGAATTAGATACCATTGCAGCTCGTATTATGTCTAATGAAGAAGAAGTAAAACGATTATCAGAACAATTGAACAGTCAGAAATTATTAAAATTCTTTAAGGAGAACACAAATTTAAAGACTAAGGAAATTACTTACGATAAATTCATTAAAGAAGCGCATAGTTAATCGAATAAGGGCTCTCGAAATTATTTCGAGAATCAACTGAATTGTCATTCCGAACAATTTTCGGAATCTAGCAATAAAATTATTATATTTAGGGCGTTGAATACAGTGATATTTAACGCCTTTTTAATAAAACAAAAGAATATTTATGAACTACGGAAAAGAGTTTAAAAAATTTGCAATTAAAGACCAAGGAATCAATAGTATGTATTACGATTCCATCGTTAGTAGTATGAACCCGATGGGTTTTACACCTAATATTATTGAAGAACGCCAAATGAATGTGGTGGCAATGGATGTTTTTTCACGTTTAATGATGGATCGCATCATATTTTTAGGAACGGGAATTGACGACCAAATTGCTAATATCATACAAGCACAATTATTATTTTTAGAAAGTACAGATGCTTCTAAAGATATTCAGATTTATATCAATTCTCCAGGAGGAGGAGTTTATGCTGGATTAGGGATTTACGATACCATGCAGTTTATCAAACCCGATGTAGCTACTATTTGTACAGGAATGGCAGCTTCAATGGCTGCGGTATTGTTATGTGCTGGAGCCAAAGGAAAAAGAAGTGGCTTAACACATTCCCGTGTCATGATTCACCAACCTTTAGGAGGCGCACAAGGACAAGCGAGTGATATAGAAATTACTACAAGAGAAATACTTACTTTGAAAAAAGAATTATACGAAATAATTTCTAAGCATTCTGGTCAAGAATATGATAAAGTTCATGAAGATAGTGACCGTGATTATTGGATGAAATCTGATAAAGCACTAGAATACGGAATGATAGATGAAATTTTAGTAAGAAAATAATACTGAAAACGATTTCAATATTATAAAAAAGATCCCTACTTGAGTAGGGAAGAAAAGAAGAGGATTATGTCAAAAGAAGAATTAGAATGTTCGTTTTGTGGTCGTAAAAAGCCAGAAACAAATTTACTTATAGCGGGTTTAGATGCTCATATTTGTGATCGTTGCATCGAGCAAGCGCACGGAATTGTAGCAGAAGAAGCTTTGCATTCAGATAATGATGATTTGTCTGAAGAGTTAATGCTTAAAAAGCCTAGAGTTATTAAAAAATTTCTAGAAGAATATATTATCGGTCAGGATTATTCAAAAAAAATAATGTCTGTTGCCGTTTATAATCATTACAAAAGATTATTGCAATTAAAGACGGATGATGATGTTGAAATAGAAAAAAGTAACATCATCATTGTTGGCGCTACAGGAACCGGAAAAACATTGATGGCAAAAACCATTGCCAGAATGTTAAATGTGCCTTTAGCAATTGTGGATGCTACCGTATTAACCGAAGCTGGTTATGTTGGGGAAGATGTAGAAAGTATCTTGACCCGATTATTACAAGCTGCGGATTATAATGTAGAAAAAGCCCAACATGGAATTGTATTTATCGATGAGATAGATAAGATTGCAAGAAAAGGTGATAATCCATCAATTACCAGAGATGTTAGTGGTGAAGGGGTTCAACAAGCTTTATTAAAGTTATTGGAAGGGACGACTGTAAATGTTCCGCCAAAAGGGGGACGTAAACATCCAGACCAAAAATTTATTGAAGTCAAAACCGAAAATATCCTCTTTATCGCAGGAGGAGCTTTTAACGGGATCGAACGAAAAATTTCGAAACGACTTAATTTGCAGGCTGTTGGCTTTAGTGCTTCCATGAAAGAAGATACTCTAGATCATGATAATTTATTAAAATATATTATCCCTAAAGACTTAAAAGATTTTGGGTTGATCCCTGAAATTATTGGACGTCTTCCGGTATTAACCTATATGAATCCTTTAGACAAGGAAACCTTAAGAGCCATTTTAACAGAGCCTAAAAATGCCATTATCAAACAATACGAAAAGTTGTTTGAAATGGATGGTATTAAATTTACAATCACCGATGAAGCTTTAGATTATATTGTAGAGCAAGCGGTAGATTATAAATTAGGAGCCCGTGGCTTACGTTCTTTATGCGAAGCGGTATTAACCGATGCCATGTTCGAAATGCCAGATGGGGAAGAAAAAACCTTGGAAGTGACTAAGGAATATGCAGAAGCAAAATTAAATAAATCGACGATTAAGAAATTAAAAGCGGTTTCTTAAAAAAAAACAGATTACTAAAAAAGCCTCTGAATTTTAATTCAGAGGCTTTTTTTTAAACCGATTTTTAAAGTATTTTAAGGTTTCACTATAATTGTTTTCCTTTTTTTATGAAGTATTTGTTGCTCCATAATTTCCTTTTTATTCTTTAAGGTATAGCTCGCTATTTCTTTATTAGTCTTGCTTTTTGCAGATTTTGCAGAACATCCAGCGCCACAAGAAGTGAAGGATACTGCTAGAAATAAAGTGAATAATAAGTAAACAAATTTCTTCATAAGAGGTTGTAAATACATTAAATACAACACAAATTTATCAAGTACGAAAAGTACTACCAAATATACTTGTTGTAATAGCCAGATACTCGACTAACTACATAAAATCAATTATTTAAGCATATATTGTAGGAATAAGATTACATTCCATAAAAATCCCTTTTTTAGGAGCGATTCATCTCCAATAATTCATCTATATATTCTCGGGTATTGGATAGTCTAGGAACCTTATGTTGACCGCCTAATTTATCATGTTTTTTTAGCCATTCCTTAAAAAGATCTTTTTTAGCTATATGTATTATCGGAAAGTTTAAGGTCGTATTATTATAGCGTTTGGCTTCATAATCGCTATTTACCTCTTGTAATAAGGCGTCTAATAGTTGTTTAAAGGTTTCTTCATTATCGGGGGCTTTTTTAAATTCGATAATCCATTCATGGGCTCCCTTTTCTTTTCCTTCCATAAAAATAGGGCCGGCGGTATAATCCACAATTTCAGAATGCGTTAATTTTGATGCTTTTCGTAATGCGGCTTCTGCATTTTCTATAATGAGTTCTTCTCCAAATACATTAATATGATGCTTGGTACGTCCAGTGACTTTTATTCGATATGGATTAATGGAAGTAAACCGTACGGTATCTCCAATTTTATAACGCCACAGACCTGCGTTGGTCGTGATCACAATCGCATAATTTTTTCCTAGTTCTACTTCACCAAGGGGTATGGTTTTTTCTTCAGAAGTTCCGTAGGTATTCATCGGGATAAATTCATAAAAAATACCATAGTCCAACATCAACAATAATTCCTTGCTATCATTTCGGTCCTGTATGGCAAAAAAGCCTTCCGAAGCATTATAAGTCTCGTAATATCTAAAATTGTCTTTAGGCAATAGTTTTTTGTACTGCTCTATATAAGGATCGAAACTTACCCCACCATGAAAATAAACTTCCAAATTTGGCCAGACTTCAAATAAATTTTTCTTTTGTGTGGTTTCAATTACATTATTTAGTAAAACTAATACCCAGGAAGGAACACCTACTAAACTGGTTACGTTTTCGTTAATAGTTTCGTCAACAATGGCCTGCATTTTAAATTCCCAATCAGACATTAAAGTAACTTCATTGCTAGGAGTGCTACTATACTCTGCCCAAAATGGCATATTATCGATTAATATTGCAGATAAATCCCCGAAAACAGTTCCGTTTTTTTCATACAATTCTTTACTTCCTCCAAGACGTAAACTTTTACCAACAAATAATTCTGAATCTGGATTATTATTTAAATACAAGCATAATAAATCTTTACTGGCGGCAAAATGACAATCTTCTAACGATTCATTACTTACCGGAAGAAATTTACTTTTTGTACTGGTAGTTCCACTAGATTTTGCAAACCATTTAATTTGGGAAGGCCAAAAAATATTGCTTTCCCCTTTTCGGGCACGTTGGTATAGAGTATCGTTCTCTTCATAGGTTGTAACCGGAATCCGTTCTGCAAATTCTTGATAAGTATTAATACTGGAAAAGTCGTATTGATTCCCAATTTCAGTAAATCTTGCCTGATAAAGTAAGCCTTTTAGCAATTCCTCTTGTACGTCGATAGGATACTTTAAGAATAGATCTATTTGATGAATTCTCTTTTTTAAAAACCAGGTGGCAATGGAGTTTACTATTGGTATCGGCATTATTAAAATGTATCTTTATGCAATAAAAATAGTCATTTTATTTCTATGAAACATCTTAAATTAAAACTTGTTGTTAAAGGAAATCAAGATTTAAGATGTTCCATATGTCCTATTTAATTAATTAGTAAAGACTTATGAATTACCAAGGGGTACTCACAAAAATGCAAACCGAAATAGGTTCGCCCATACAATATTATTTAGTTTTTAAGGATGATTTCTTGAATGTCAATCAGTTGCTTAACAAAAAGATGTCTATCTCTTTTGAGGGCTACGAATGTTTAAACTGCCATAAAGCGAAAAAAATCTATCGACAAGGGTTTTGTTACGATTGTTTTTTTGAAATTCCACAAGCCGCAGATTGGATTATTCGTCCCGAACTTAGCAAGGCACACCTCAATATTGAAGACCGAGATTTGGATTATGAAAAGCAAGTACAATTAAAGCCTCATATTGTTTATTTAGCGAATAGCAGTAATGTAAAAGTAGGAGTGACTAGAAAAACACAAGTTCCTACACGTTGGATAGATCAAGGAGCTCATGAAGCTATAGAGATTGTTGAGGTTCCTAATCGCTATCTAGCTGGAATAACTGAAGTGGCTTTAAAAGAACATGTGGGTGATAAAACCAATTGGAGGACGATGCTTAAAAATGAAATTGCTGATGAAGATTTGATAGAATGGCGAAACAAACTAAAGCAATATATCCCAGACGAGGCTAAGAAGTATTTTATGGAGAGTAATACCGAAACGCATATGGATTTTCCAGTATTGCAATATCCTAAAAAGCTAAAAAGTTTGAATATAGCTAAACACTTAAATTATGAAGGTGTGCTTAAAGGGATTAAAGGGCAATACCTAATCTTTGAAGACAATACCGTGTTTAATGTACGAAGTAATGAAGGTTTTGTAGTGAAGCTTTCTGTATTATAAGAAATTAAATTTCAATCTCTTCCCCCATTTTTAATCCAAATCGTTTCCGAAGCGAATAAACAGCAGCATATAAAAAAGGAGTATCCAGCGCTGCAATCATCACCTTAAATAAAAAACCACTTGCTAATAAGGGGCCAAATAAATCCCAATCAATTTTACCGAAACTACATAAAAGAAAAAGTACGGTAAAGGTGTCTACAAACTGAGAGAGAAAAGTAGAAAAATTGTTTCGTAGCCAAAGATGTTTTCCCTTAGTAACTCGTTTCCAAAAATGAAAAATCTGAATGTCGAAGTATTGCGCCAACAAATATGCCATCATAGAAGCTAATACTGCAATAGCAGTTGCTCCAAACACCTTAGTAAATAGCGAATCATTAATTGGGCTCCAAGTTGTAGCTGGAACGTAATCCGCTACAAAAATAATGAGCATCGAAAAAAAGGAGGCAAATATTCCTGCGGTAACTACTTGATTGGCTTTTTTCTTTCCATATACTTCGCTAATAATATCTGTAATAAGAAATGTTATGGGATAAGGGAGAATTCCAACAGAAATCTCAAAAGTGTAAATACCGAAGAAATCCCAATAAAAAAATTTTTGAAAAATTAAATTCGAAACCACTAATGAAGCGATAAATAAAGCAGCTAATATGAGGTAAATGCGTTGCGCAGCTAGTTGATCTTTTATTGTGAGTTTTGCCACAAGAATTTGTTTTTTTTAAAGGTAATGCTGTTACTTTTACTTAAATTCGTCTTCCAATTTAAATCAGAATCCCATTAAGCCAAAGCATCAAATATATCTTTCTTTAGGAAGCAATTTAGGTAATAAATTTGAATACCTTCAATTGGCAGTAAATGCAATTTTTGAAGAGATAGGCTCCATAAAAAAAATTGCTCCCATTTTTCAAACTCCTGCAATGGGATTTGATGGTGAGGATTTTTTAAATTGTGTGATTCAAGTGGAGAGTAATTTATCAGCTGATCTTGTTCTAAATTCTATCCTTTCAATTGAAGTTAAAATAGGTAGAGTTAGGGAGGAAAAAGAAGGATATTCATCTAGACCCATAGATATTGATATTTTGTTTTACGATGATGAGGTTATTAATATTGAAAATTTAATTATTCCGCATCCTGAAATTCAGAATAGAAGATTCGTTTTGCAGCCCATGGCAGATATTTCTGCAACTTTAATTCACCCAAAATTCCATAAAAGTATCGCTGAACTTTTAAAAGAGACAAGTGATGATAGTGATATTATAAAGTCATCTGATAAACTTCGAAATCCAATATTGGATTATGATATTTCAAAATATAGATACATTGCCATCGAAGGAAATATTGGTGCTGGTAAAACAAGTTTAGCTACACAAATGGCTTCCGATTTTAATGCAAAATTGGTATTGGAGCGTTTTAAAGAGAATCCTTTTTTGCCAAAATTTTACAAAGAGCAAGATCGTTATGCTTTTCCTTTAGAGATGTCTTTTTTGGCAGATCGTTACCAACAATTATTAGACGATTTAACCCAATACGACTTATTTAAAGAAAATGTTATTGGAGATTATGACAGTTATAAATCGCTCATTTTTGCAAAAATCACACTGCAAGAGGAAGAGTTTTCTCTGTATAAAAAGCTTTTTCATTTAATGCATAAGGACCTAGCAATTCCTAATAGATATGTATACTTGTATCAAAATACCGAACGTCTATTACAGAATATAAAGAATAGAGGGCGAGATTTTGAACAGGAAATAGAAGCTTCTTACCTTCAAAAAATCAATAAGGGCTATATGGAGTTTATACGAAACCAACATAGTGATACGATAAAAATTATAGATATTTCTGAAATGGATTTTGTAAATAACAGAAAGGATTACCTTCAGGTATTAAAGGAAATTACAAACTAAGGTATTATGCAAAAACCATTCAGAAACAACGGAGCGATAGGTGCTTTACTAGACGAATATGAAAAAGCTCTTTTCGAATTAGAGGAAATAATCAGAGACGTAACTCCCGAAGAGTTATTGAAAATTGCCGATACTACCACAAAAGATCCAGAATGTAAATCCATCCAAACAGTCCTGACTCATATTATTGGTTCTGGCTATTGTTATGCGGTAATTATCCGAAAGCATTTTGGCGAAAAAGCGGAGTATAGAGATGGGATAGTGATGGATTCTGTAGAGGAATATCTAGAAGAATTGCAAAATATGTTTCAATATAATATTCAATTATTTGATGATTATCCAACAATACTATTAGAAGAATATGATAACGAAAAGAAAATATTAGTCCGTTGGGGGCAACGATATGATGTGGAACAACTAATGGAACATGCTATTGTTCATATACTTCGACACCGCAGACAGATTGAAAAGTTTCTATTAAAAATTAGAGCTTAATTCCCTAATTTACTATTGCTAAAAAAATAAACTCATAAAAAATTTGCTTTTTGAAATTTAAATTCGATTATTTGTACCATAAATAAACAGTAGTGATACTGTACATGAAAAAACAACTTATAAATATCATTTCTATTATTGTTATTGTGATTATTTCACAATGACGAAGGAATGCTATTAAAATTAATAAATTTTTAAAAAGCCTTCCAAATCGGAAGGCTTTTTTTATGATCATAAATTGAAAATAGAACAGATGAAAACGTATAGCAACATAATTATTATTGTCATTATTAACTCCACTTAGTTGGTACAGTTTGCTATGTAAAAAAAAGCCTGTATCATAATTGATACAGGCTTTTTTTTATTAATAAACTCTTTTGGGCATCAGACAAAAAACTAGTTAAAATACTGATAAACAATTGAATAAAAGAAATAATGGAATATGAATTTAAATGAGATTACAATGAATAAAATCAAATCAAATAACAAAAAATTAATTTCGAACCCTCAAAAAACAACAGATGTATTATAATGAGAATACCATAGTTTATCATAATGGAGAATTTATTAAAGCAAAAGATGTGCTTATTTCTCCATATAACCAAAGTCTTCACTATGGTAACGGAGTGTTTGAAGGCATAAGAGCCTATCATACCGATGAAGGAACCAAAGTGTTTAAAGCGGAAGCACACTATAAAAGATTAAAGTATGGTGCTAAGGTGATGAGCATTCCTTTTAATTATTCGGAAGAAGAACTTACAGTAATAACCTATAATTTATTAGAATTAAATAATTTAAAGGACGCTTATATCAGACCTCTTGTTACTATGGGAGAAGATATGGGTCTTAAAACAAATACTGAATCTAACTTTACCCTGCAATGTTGGGATTGGGGTAGGTATATGGGTGATCAACTATTAAAAGTAAAGACATCAAGATTTCAAAGGCCCAATCCAAAATCTTGTTTTGTAGAAGCAAAAGTTACCGGCCATTATACAAACTCTGTATTATCTACTAATGAAGTTAAAAGCCAAGGCTATGATGAAGCATTGCTTTTAGATATGAATGGTTATGTAGCAGAATGCTCTGGAGCCAACGTTTTTATGGAAAAGGATAATAAATTATATACCCCTCCAAAAGGAAATATTATGCCTGGGATTACGCGTTCCACCATTATTGAAATGTGTAAGGAAGAAAACATATCCGTAGAAGAAAAGCATTTCACTTTAGATGAATTAAAAGAAGCAGATAGTGCTTTTTTTACAGGAACAGCTGCAGAAGTTGTTGGCTTACAATCTTTAGATGAATATGTGTTTCCTATGGATTGGAATCAATCTCTTGGTTTTCAACTTATGAAATTATATAAAGCGGAAGTTTTAGGACTGCGACATAAAAAAATATTAGCAACAAAATGAAAGAATTAAATAAGTATAGTAAAACCGTTACACAAGACCCAACGCAACCTGCTGCTCAAGCGATGTTGCATGCTATTGGATTAACCGAAGAGGATTTCACAAAACCTATAGTGGGTATCGCAAGCACAGGTTATGAAGGGAATCCCTGTAATATGCATCTTAATGATTTAGCGACTTATGTGAAAAAAGGGATTCAGGAAGAAGATGTCATCGGACTTATATTTAACACCATTGGTGTTAGTGACGGTATTTCTATGGGTACCCCAGGAATGAGATATTCTTTGCCTTCACGGGATATAATTGCAGATTCTATGGAGACCGTTGTACAAGCCATGAGTTATGATGGATTAGTAACCGTTGTGGGTTGCGATAAAAATATGCCTGGTGCTTTAATGGCAATGATTCGTTTAGATCGGCCGTCGATTTTAGTCTATGGAGGGACAATAGATTCTGGTTGTCACGAAGGTAAAAATTTAGATGTAGTATCCGCCTTTGAAGCTTGGGGTTCTAAAGTTGCGGGAACAATTAGTGAAACTGAATTTAAAAGTATCGTAAAGAAAGCATGTCCAGGAGCTGGAGCTTGTGGAGGTATGTATACCGCTAATACCATGGCTTCGGCAATTGAAGCCTTAGGAATGTCCTTGCCGTATAATTCTTCCAATCCAGCAAAAAGCGATTTAAAAATAAAGGAGTCAGTATTAGCAGGAAATGCAATGCGAAATTTGATTGAAAAAGATATCAAACCTTCCAATATTATCACTAGAAAATCTTTGGAGAATGCTATTCGGTTGGTTACTGTTTTAGGTGGTTCTACCAATGCGGTACTTCATTTTTTAGCAATTGCAAGAGCAGCTAAGATAGATTTCACTTTAAAAGATTTTCAGGAAATAAGTGATAATACTCCATTTTTAGCCGATTTAAAACCCAGTGGAAAATATTTAATGGAAGATATTCATCGTATTGGTGGGATTCCAGCAGTATTAAAATATTTACTTCGGAAGGGGTTATTACACGGAGACTGTTTAACCGTAACTGGAAAGACACTTGCTGAAAATTTAGCTGAGGTGGAGGATCTAAGCCAAGGGCAAGAAGTAATTAAATCGTTAGAAAATCCTATTAAAAGTTCTGGACATTTACGGATGCTCTATGGAAACTTGGCTGAAGAGGGAAGTGTTGCGAAAATTACCGGAAAAGAAGGACTTTACTTTAAAGGAAAAGCAAAAGTATTTGATGGAGAATTTGATGCAAACGATGGTATTAGAGATGGAAAAGTTGAAAAAGGTGATGTAGTGGTTATTAGATATGAAGGTCCTAAAGGAGGTCCAGGGATGCCAGAAATGTTAAAGCCTACAGCTGCTATTATGGGGGCTGGACTAGGTAAGGAAGTTGCATTAATCACCGATGGACGTTTTTCTGGGGGAACCCATGGATTTGTAGTAGGGCACATTACTCCAGAAGCACAAGATGGGGGAACGATAGCCTTAGTTCAAGATGGGGATATTATTAGTATTAATGCTGAATCAAATTCGATTACACTAGAGGTTACCAAAGAAGAATTACGAGAAAGAAAACAAAAATGGCTAGCACCAAAATTAAAGGCAGAAAGAGGGGTGCTTTATAAATATGCAAGAACAGTTTCATCGGCATCTAAAGGATGTGTAACCGATGAGTTTTAATAAAAATAGTATGGAAACACAGACTCAGACAAAAAA
>MAAC01010695.1_pt1 | contig 13869 bp, 13 predicted proteins | sample 1115981 | NCBI WGS metagenome assembly MAAC01 (sample SAMN04961126, study PRJNA320927) | seawater metagenome | isolation source: sample BD02T64 sea water enriched with oil for 64 days | place: USA:Gulf of Mexico | collected 2013-07-27 | reverse complement strand
CTGAGCCGGAAGGGAGACTTCCGTTAAGGATTGCTGAAACAATCTGACGACGGATTTGCGGCTGTAATCTCTCGTCACTACTCCGGTCGAGTGTAAGAAGGAATTCTTTCATGCGTACATACCTCAACAAATTTCCCTACAATGGGAGCCGAACCTGCGCTGCCCCTTGCACAAGAGTTATTGTTCTACCGATTAACAGAGCTGTATTAGAGAGCGCCTGTTCGTATTCAGTTTATTGAAATTACTTTAGCGCGCCTCTCATTTTTAGTTATACTCACATAACTAAAATGTATGTGAGGTAAAATTAGATATGAATTTAAACTGGCGTATTGGAACTGCACTAAATCATTTGGCTGCGTTTGAATTGGCCGTAGATAAAGGAAGCTTTACAAAGGCTGCTGAAAGTCTGGGCACAACCCAACCCTCTGTGAGCCGACATATTGCATCTCTTGAACATCTCCTGGATGTATCCCTGTTCAATCGCTTGCATCACCGGGTAGAGTTGACGGATGCGGGACAAGAACTCTATGACGCGGTCAAACTCGGCTTGGGACATATTCGACAAACTGCAAACAAAATCACGACAAAACGTCCCTCCAACGTATTATCAATTGGTTGCACTTATGGCTTTGCTCACCTTTGGTTAATGCAGCGGTTTTCTGCCCTGCAAAAACTCATGCCAGAATACGAACTACGAATGGTCACATCAGACACCGAAACAATTTTCGATCTGGAAGAAATCGATTTTGCTATACGATTTGGCAAAGGGGACTGGAGTGATGGTCATTCACAAAAATTGTTTAGTGAAGAGCTTTTCCCGGTGTGTTCGCCCCAATTTGCGAAAGAACACTTTGGCGGATGTGCCGACATACCCCCGTTATCACTGATAGATGTCTCCCTTATTCATGAGCAGGAAGAAAAATATAGCTGGTTGTCTTGGAAACAATGGCTAAAACATTTTTCTATCGACTATACCTCCGCACCAGAGACTTATTATTATAACAATTACACCCTAGCCTTACAGACTGCCATCGAGGGGCAAGGAGTCGCTCTAGCCTGGCCTCAGTTAGCCGAGTTACAACTCAAGTCCGGCCAACTTGTGGAGCTTACTGGTATGCGTGTTCGGACTGATTATGGCTACGATTTAGCTTACCAACGACACCATCATCAGGCTGATATGATTGTGAACTGGTTTCGAGAAATGGCTCAATCACAAGAACATTTTATTGAAATTTGAACACGTTACAGAACAAATTCTCTCTGAAAATGACCGTTCAACAAAGTTTTGATTGTTCGGCTATATCAAAGTTTTTTTACCATCTATTTTCTAGAGCTCTCGCCTTATTTTCTAACATGTTGAAGCAAAATGACACGCTAAATAGCTTTAGATACTTGTAAAAATTATCACCTATGTCGGAGATACGAAAGAAGCCATCTCATAAATATGCTTAGTTAATACAACAGGTTATGAGGTGAATAGATGTTTCAGCGACGAATTCCCGAGTGGCTGCGCCACGCGCCAACCCCGGGAGCCAAAGGATTTGCGGTTCTAGCCGGTATTGAAGCGATATCCCGAGGCATTCTAATTTCTGTATTTCCACTGGTTATGTACCGGGCCTATCAGGATACGGTCATCGTATCGCAGATATATTTTTATGTTGGTATTGTCTCGATGGTTTGTGGCCTACTGGTACCGTGGTTGACCCGATATGTTCCAAGACGCTGGATGTATTCCGCCGGGGCAGTGCTCTTCATTGTCAGTTCATTCCTGGCAATTGAAGGCTCTCAAACAGCAATCGCTCTCTCATTACTTTCCTATACAATCGCCGTTGTTATCGTCTTTGTGTGCTTTAATGCATATGTACTTGATTATGTGGCCAAAGTTGAACTGAGTAAGTCCGAGACACTGCGATTGTTTTACAGTGCTCTCGCATGGACGGCAGGTCCTGCAGGAGGCGTCTGGTTATTTCAATGGTGGCCACCTGCCCCGTTTTTACTATCAGCCATCGGAGCAGCTATCCTCCTGATCGTGTTCTGGTGGATGCGTCTGGGGAACGGGAAATTAATCACAAGAGCACGTGCACCGGCCCCCAACCCGCTGGCTTTCCTCATGCGTTTTTTAGCTCAACCCCGGCTTATTGCAGGATGGCTATTTGCAGTCATCCGTTCTTGCGGCTGGTGGGTCTATATTGTCTATCTGCCAATTTTTGCGGTTGAGTCCGGCCTCAACGAGAATATAGGCGGTATAGCGCTTTCCATATCAAACAGCTTACTCTTTACCACACCATTAATGTTAAAGTGGATGCAGCGTTATTCCGTTCGCCATGCAATCCGTGTTTCCTTTTTACTCGGGGGGATTGTATTTATAGCTGCAACCTTCAGTTCTGGCTGGCCATGGATAGTCGTTGCCTTGTTAGTCCTGGGCACCGTGTTTCTGATAGTGCTCGACATCAGTGCCGGCCTTCCTTTTTTGATGGCGGTAAAACCGTCTGAAAGAACGGAAATGTCTGCAATATACTCGACCTTCCGCGATGTCTCCGGGATTTTGAGCCCCGGTGTTGCCTGGCTTGTACTATTGGTCGCACCAGTATCAGCGATTTTTGCCACAGCTGGTGTAAGTATGTTTGCCGCCTGGTCAATCGCGGAATATCTTCATCCGAGACTGGGCACGAGAAAACCACAACCATCAACCGAACATACTGTCATAGAAACAACACCTTATCAGATTTAATTAACAATATTTATTAAAGCCAAAAATGGTAGCTGTTCAGCTATTTCGTGAGCACCGTATATACGCATGGATTAACCACCAAATCTTTTGGGGGAGAAAACGTCAGCACCCAACCCCGTTTGAGTTACAACATCTGGTATAGATGTGTCTGTGAGAAGAGCGGCCGCGATCTGGCCAACAGCGGGTGAGGTTTGAATGCCGTATCCACCCAGAGCTGCGAGCCAGAAAAATCCTTCGACCTGAGAAGAATGTCCGATAACAGGCAACCTGTCTTTTGCAAAAGTTCTTAAGCCCGCCCAACTATGGGCGACATGTTTCACCTCAAGCGTAGTGCATTCTGTTAAATAATGGGCGGCATAAGCGATATCGAGTTCTTCTGGCCAGGCATCATGGGGGTCAACAGGGGTTTCATCTGCCGGGCTGATCATCAGTTGTCCTGCGTCAGGCTTGAAATAAAATACCTCGTCGATCTCGTTGACTTCAGGCATGTGACTTAGGTCAAAATCTGGAACCTTCACACTGATTGCAGTACGGCGATGCGGTATAATCCCAAGCGCTTCAAGTCCAAATAATTCTGCCACTGTATCGGCCCATCCTCCTGCTGCATTTACAACGATCTTTGCGCGGACAACACCTTTGGTCGTATCGATGGTCCAGGCTCCGTTTTCTCGGTGAGCACAGATGACACTCGCACCCTGCATTACTTGAGTGCCACTGTTTTTTGCGGAACGGATATACCCCTGTAACAGGTTTTCGACCTCAACATCCCAACAATCCGGGTCATAAAACGCAGCTGCAACCCATGTTTCATCTAGAAACGGGACCTTCTCTATCGCTTGCGCAACAGATAGTGTTTCAATCTGGTTCGCCCCCTTCGGAGTGTTGGAACGCTCGGTTTCAAAGACCTTTTTTAAACGTTCTTTCTTTTCCATGTCGGCAATCATTAAATTGCCTCGCGGACGTAACAGATCAATATCCGTAAAACCGTCGGGTGGTGTTTGTAGGAATTCAACGCTTGCCGTTGTTAATTGCCCCACCACATCAGAATGAAAGCGGCGGGTAAATTCAGCGGCGGAGCGGCCGGTCGAGTGATACCCGAGCGCTTCTTCTTGTTCGAGCAACACGACGGAGCGTCGCCCGGCAAGAGCGTGCGCAACCGAAGCCCCCACGATCCCACCGCCAACAATGGCAATATCAAAGATTTCAGACATCTATACCATCCGGGATAACATTGGAGACACTATACTGGACATCATCCAGAGGGAAAACGGGGCGACGAATATTGACATAGGATCGACTAGCGACATCCGGCGTACACAGTCCTCCCGCATCGGTGACAATAATACCTTCCGCAATTGGTGCAAATGCAGCCCGGAAATGCTGCATGGATTTCACCACGACAATCGATTTCTCAGCCGGTTCAATGCCGACGGCGCGATATATGTTCTTGTCCAACATTTGCATCCGCTCAGACACGATCAAAATTTCAACTTCGCCGACTTGAAAACACACACTAGTCCCGATAACACCAGGCAAACCACTGAACATTGGCCCTTCAAATATAAATTTCCCATCGCATACAGATATTACAATTCCAGTTACACTCAAAGGACCGCCCCCGACTGTAGGGTCAACCTTCCCACCGATTGAGAGTGTGACGTCGGCTCCAACACCAAGGTCTGCAAGTTCCCGTGCTGCTTTAGGATCATAGAGCGCCCCGACCGCAACGTTCTTTAAGCCGCTGTCCAGCATCGCTGCAATGACAGCTGTGCAATCACTGTAGGCCCCGGAGCCTGGATTGTCAGAAAAATCGGCAACGATAACGGGCTTGTCTGTCGGCGTGCGACCTTTGAGATCCTCCATACAAGTGGCAAGAGATACCGGAAGATCGTAAGCATTGCGCCATCCCCAGATTTCACCACAAATACGCTTGGCAACGGTATCGCCTGTTGATTTGGCCACCTTGGCAGTATCAACAGTAACCAGAACGCTCGGTCCCGCACCGTAAACATCGGCATCCGTAAAACCGGCATTTATCGCAACGTTGAGAATGCCATCTCCCGCCATCTCCCGCTCGGCACTTTCCAGAAGGCGGCACATAGGCCCGTCATTTGTTGTTCGTCCATCATCACAGCCAACCAACATTGGTGGACGCGCAATCACAACTTCAGGCTTGATTGCATTTTTCATGGCCCGGTCAAGCAATCGACATGCTTCAACGCCGCGTTCTCGCATGTCAACATGAGGATAAGTCCTGTAACTCACCACGATATCGACGTATTTTGTCATCTCGTCAAAAACATTAGCGTGGAGATCAAGAGTAACGGCAACAGGAATGTCTGGTCCGATCACATCGCGCACAGCTTTAAGAAACTGACTTTCGCCGTCTTGAGAAGTTTCCGTTACCATTGCCCCATGAAGAGCAATGTAAACACCGTCATAAGGGCCTGATATTTTTAGCTGATTTAACACTTCTTCGGTAATTTTCAGGCGTGCCTCTTCTATGACAGGACCGCCAGGTTCAGCCATTGCCGCAACCGTGAAAACAGGTTGCCAGTCACGTTCTTTTGCAACATCAATAAACCCACCCATTTCAGTTCCGGTATTTTTGAAATTTTTAGGGATATCGTCGCCAATAAAATAATGCCCTGTATGGAATTCATCTATTCCCGTACGCATTACAGTGAAAGTATTGCTTTCCTGCATATATTCAATTGCCGCAACTCGCTTACTCATTTTGTAAGGCCCTTTTGCTTTTGCGCCGCGCGTGCGCATAAAAATTCGAGGATAAGAGACGCCCCCAACAGCGACGTAACATCGGCCCAATCATAGGGTGGCGCAACTTCAACCAAATCCATGCCCACAAAGTTCATATCAACCGTGTTTCGAAGGATCGAAATTATGTCATTGGGGTGCAGTCCATCGACCACTGGTGTGCCTGTGCCCGGTGCAAAGGCGGGGTCAAGACTATCGATGTCGATTGTCAGATAGGCTTTACGATCGCCAACGATCTCTTGAATTTTCGCAAGGGCCCCTTGCCACCCGTGTATATGTAACCAGTCACGGTATAATATATGGATCGGATCATCATGTTCATAATGGGTACGAATACCAATCTGGATTGAGTGCTCAGGATCAATCAACCCTTCTTTCATAGCATGATATACGAACGTACCGTGGTCGAAATAGTCGCTCTTTTGGGTATCTCGGTGTGCATCGAATTGAATAAGTGCCAACGGCCCGTGTTTTTCTGCCTGTGCCTTTAGCGCAGTGTAAGTCGTGCTATGATCCCCCCCGAGCATTATTGTTTTGGCATCTGCCTCCGTTATTTTACGGGCAAGGCAAATTGCGCTTTCGATCATCTTGTCAACTTGCCCGCGGCGAAATGGTATGTCGCCACAATCAACCACAGACAAAATATCAAACGGATCAAACCCCCAGGGCCAAACTTCCCCCCAGGCCAAATGTGTCGAGGCTTCGCGTAATGCACTTGGGCCAAGGCGAGCGCCGGGACGTCCCGATGTTGTCAGATCAAACGGGATGCCATAAATTGCAAAATCCACATCTGTCAGATCATGTGTCAACCGACGGCGCAGAAATGATCGAATTCCAGAATAGGGCATTTCAACTTCTGTCCCATCAGGACCGTTTTCAGTTTGAAAAATGCCCTCGGTTCCGAAAATCGGTGTATCTGATTGTATTTTCATAATTAACTATTCTCTTGTGGATTAAGCCATTGATTGCGCCCTTCAAGACGCCGCCAGAGTGCTTCGATCAGCAAAACAACCAGCAAATAATTCGCCGCAGCAATGTAAAACACCGACAGATCGAGCGTTTCACTAAACAAATAACGTGCCTGTCCCATTACATCACGCACAGTAATAACACTGACCAAGGCAGAAGCTTTCAGCAGCAAGACAAACTCATTACCAAATGCTGGCATCATACGGGCCAGTGCAATGGGTAGGACTAAAAGCCGAAATCGTTTAAAATTGGAAAGTCCCAATGCAGCACCCGCTTCGCTGATCCCTTGGGGAACAGCCTGAATGCCGCCGCGTAAAATTTCGGCCTGATAAGCCGCTGAATTCAAAATAAACGCCAGAAGGCCGCAATAATAAGCATCCCGAAAGAACCACCAAAGACCAAGAGATTTTAACTCTTTGTGGAACTGTCCAACGCCATAATAGATCAAAAATATCTGCACCAGCAGCGGTGTACCGCGAACGATATAAATGTAGGAAAAAGCAAAACGGGAAAGCCAACTTTCTCTTTTAAGTCGGGCAATACCGAGAGGAATTGCAACAAAGAACCCGATCGTAAAACCAAGCAGTGTCAGCGAGAAAGAATTCATCAACCCCTCGCGCCATAAGTCCAGATTATCTGTCAGATGGGTAAGCAATTCAATGTCCCCCCACCAGATTTTGATTGGCGCGGTTTTCGAGTACGACCTGTAGTTTGCTCGAAACAAACGCCAGGAATATGTAAATCAATCCCAGAACCGAATAGAAAAAGAACGGCTCCCGCGTTGTTGCAATTGCCATGTTTGTAAATCGCATCAAATCGTTAATTGCAATAATCGAAACCAGCGATGTATCTTTCAAAAGAATAAGCCACAGATTTCCGAACGCAGGAATTGCGTGCCGCCACATTTGCGGCAAGATAACCTTAAAAAACATAACTCTACGGGTCAGTCCAAGAGCCATGGCCGCTTCTGCCTGCCCTTTGCCAACAGCTTGATAAGCAGATCTTACAACTTCGCTTCCCAATGCACTGAAAACCAACGTCAGCGCAATTACTCCAGCAGCGAAGGCGTTCAAACTGATATCAGCCCCTGGAACGATGAAAGAGACCAGAAAACTTAATAAACTCTGTAATTGGTAGTAGATGATCAACAAGGTCAGTAATTCAGGTAAGCTACGAAACAGCGTTGTATACCCCCTACCCGCACGCCGCACCCATCGGTTTGGCGCATATTTGGTCCAGGCAACAAGAAAAGAGAACACAAGGGCAATCGGGGCAGTAACAAAGGCCAATAACAGGGTAACACTTAAGCCTCGTAACAGTTCGTCTCCCCACCCGTTATCTCCGTAAGCGAGTAGTGAAATCAATTCTGGCATATCTTTTTTGTACCTTCAGACAGCAGTACATTACGTGCCATGGGCTGTATTGCCATACGATGTATCTGGAGGACGTGGTGGAGAACACCACGTCCGTTTGTCATTCAGATCTGTTACTTTCCGAATAATTCCGAAGTGCCGACAGGGCGAGACAGAATCTCAAAATCAAAGTATTCTGCCCGGATCTCTTCATAGGTACCGTTTGTCATGATTTCGTCGATGGCTTTGTCTAGTGCCCCCAACAATTTGGTATCGGATTGGCGTACAGCAATTCCCGTACCCCGGTTATTATCTTCAATAAAAGACGTTCCGATAAATTCACAACAGTTGCTCTTGTCATTTTCCAACCAGTCGGCCAAAACGAATTGACTTGCCAGTACGACTTCAACCCGCCCTGTCTCAAGATCGAGCAGAGCGTCGTCAAGTTTAGGGTACAGCTTAAGCTCGTTATCGGGATAGTATTGTTCAATAACGGCAACTTCACCGGTGCCCGACTGAGTTCCAAAAACCATTCCTTTCAAATCTTCTGGTTTAATCCCCTTCAGATTACTGTCTTTGGTCGCGATAAAGCGCGCGGCATTGTAGTAGTAGGGTTTGGAAAAGCTTACGACTTTGCTACGCTCTTCCGTGTTTGACATTGATGCAATAATCGTATCGAATTTGTTGGCGTTTAAGGCAGGAATAATGCCATCCCAGTCTGTCGTCACCCATTCGCACTTGACTTGCATTTGTTTACACAGTGCATTGCCAACATCAATGTCGAAGCCTTTGATTTGCCCCGCACTGTCGAAATAATTAAATGGCGGATAGTAACCTTCGGTGCCCATTCTTACGATGGTTTCCTGAGCCATGGTCGCTGTTGCTGTCAAAGCCGTGAGCACAGCAGCACCGATAAATTTGAGTTTCATGATCTGTTCCTCCCTATTTTTTTATGATTTTGCATTTTTGTTTTCTCCGGGTCGTTTTTCTTGACCATTATTCTGGGCCATTATTCTGGGCCACTTTTCTGAGCCACTTTTTTGGCGAGATAAGAAAATCTCAAATAATCTAATCTTATACAAATTTGTATTTTAAACAGTCTGCATAAGTGTAATTAATGATTAACCGTAAACCTGTGTAGAAAGAAAGGTGGTAGAATGGCTGAATTTGCGCAAAAGCTAGACTGGAATTTGCTCTATAAATTTATGATTGTTGTGCAGCAAAAAAGCATGACAAAGGCTGCTGAACAGTTATTTCGATCTCAACCAGCAATTAGCCTGGCCTTGAAGAAACTCGAAGAAACCGTTGGTACACCTCTCCTTGAGCGCGGCCCCAACAAACTTGTCGTTACCCCTGCTGGAGAAGCACTCTACGACGAAGCCTGCAAGATATATGCAGCGATCTCGCGCCTGCCTGTTTCTTTTAATGTCGCACCTCAATCAATTTCCGGAATGATAAAGATCGCAACAATAGATCATGTCGTATCTCAGGAACTCGATAGCACGATCACACGTTTTTTCTCGGAGTATCCAAAAACCGAAATATCAATGACGGTGTCAACGACTGCCGAAATTGTTCAAATGATTGAGTTAGGCCATTGCACAATGGGTGTTTGTGACGGTGTCATCCCGAAATCTCTTGTTAAACGCTATCTGTTACAAGAAGAATTTGGGCTGTACTGCGGGCGTTCTGACCCTCTTTTTGGGATGGAGAACCTTGCCTTGCGTGATCTCCGTGGCAAACCATTCATTGGATTTACTGCTGATGTGTTGGGAGGGCAACATATGGGAGATGTGACTGCCCTACGCGCAAAAGCGTCTATTGGACAAACTGTCAGAGGGCAGTCAAGCAATGTACATGAAGTAAGACGTATGATTGAATGTGGGCTGGGCATTGGTTTCCTGCCAACTCATCTGTCACAGCCTTACGAACAAGCAGGTACATTATGGAGATTACCTCCCTATGACGAACTGCCAAGTGCGAGTGTATTTCTGATTTATAATCCCGCAACAAATTTTTCAGATGCAGAACGATTATTTATCAATAGTTTCTCTTGGTAACAATTACCGGGCGCCCCCACAGAGCTACCATCCTCAGGTAGCTCCATAGGAGTAATTCTTCTTCAATGTGGCATCAGTTGAGCAAGTTGAATTGTACGCTCTCAGGGAATCCCCATATGCTGATAGCGATTAAATTAATAGGCACAGTACCATGAGTAAGGGTTATTTTTATCTGTGTAACCTGAACCTGACACAGAGGATCCATACTGTTGTTTACAGGCTGTTTTTGCCCTTATTCCTTTGTTCGTTTGGCAAACCCAGTCAAGTGCAGTATTTCCCTTAAGAACGGCGGTATATTCTGATCCAAAGTTCTTTTTACAATAAAGGTCAAAATCAATCGTTCCCTTTACTGGAACCTTAGTGGTTCTCTTAATGATCCAGCGTTGGGTATTATTGGTTTGTGCAGACCGGTTAACGACAGAAAAAGCACCTTGGCTCGTATCATGAGCATCAAGAAACAGGTGATTGCTTTTATGCTGGATTGTATAAAGATCATTTCCTGACAATTTAATGATCCACCGCTGTGTATTGTTATTTTGTGGTGGGCGTGTGACCACATCGAAAGCATGATTAGTATCTGTATAGGCATCCAGAAATCGGTTATTGCTAAGTTGCCGAATTGAATAAGTACCCTTTTTCAAAAACTTTATATACCACATCTGATCATTATCGATTTTTAACGTATCTGTGAATGCCGAAAAATCTTTACTGGATGTAGTATGAGCACTTAAAAATCGTTTGGTGCTCGCTTGTTGAATAGTATAAATCCCGGTTGGTACTGTGGGGCCTTTAATCGTCTGGCCAGCCATTACAGTACTCACAGGTAGCAAAATAAAAAGACACCTAAACAAAACAATACTTGCCCTACGTGGTATTTTAAAAACATCTGAACTCTGAATTTTTCTTAACATTTTAAAAGTGGCAAACATTTTGCTCTCCTAAGAGTGAATTATTCTAATTGTATATATTTATTGCGTGTGTAAAACACCTTTTAGTTGAAATAATTTCCATTATTTTATTATTATTTGGAGAATACACTTCGTCGCTGCTGTTCAAGTCCCTACAGATCAGACTCATTTTTTTACTGATAGCGGTGCCCGGAACTGTTCTGGTTCTTGTTTAACAGGGAAAATCGTTGACTCTGCTGGAGCAGTAATTTTTTGGAGGCTAACAGCAACCAACTCAATACGGATAACCATCAGATCAAAATTTATTTACCCGATTAAAATTTTATCACCACTCACTTATCACAATTGGAATTGGAATTAAAATTAGAATTGATCAGTGTTTGCATAAGGTTGCTTTCGTTTTAATCAAGGAATCAAGATTGAAATGATTATTGCCGGTTACAATTTTCTGTCATTCGACAGGAGGTAAATCCAGCGCAATACGACCACTAAACCGATGCTGTCTTTTTTCTTGCATGGGATGGAATTGCGCCGCGTGAATATCACGCAACATCCGTTCAAGACCATGTTTTCGATAGAAGCCTGCCCCCCCAGCCACCTCCATAGCTTTTTCGACGGTATTCACAACGGCATTCACCGCGATTGTTTTGCGTATTAGAATAGCGTTTGAAATTTCTGTTGAGGCTATAAACTCAAGATTATTTGTAAGCGATAACATATCGTTTACAGTAATTTGAGCGGTCGTCAGATGGTTGATCATTTCACCAATAGGATAAGGCGCAACTTCATCGCCCTCTCTTTTTTTTGCCAGATCGACAGCGGCCTCTGCCGCCGCTTCTGCGACGCCTAAATACACAGACATGATCAAGGGTAAGGCACAGGGTAAGATAACGTCGAAGATTGCACAGTATCCCTGTTGAGGTCGGGTCAAAATAATTGCCGCATTGGGTATGAATACGCGTTCTAATATGATGGTTTGAGACCCCGATTCTCGCATGCCAAGAGTATCCCAGTCATCAGAAAGTGAGATTCCGTCCGTCTCTGTCGGGATGGAAAAATGTAAGACCTGTGCACCCAGTTTTGGATCGTTAATCCGAACCGAAGTGACAAGGACGTGGGCAGCAGGAGAACCGCTTGCAAACGGCTTGCGCGCTGTAACTATATATCCGCCTTGTGTCTGGATGGCTTCACCATTTGACTCCATCCAGTCATTTGCGCCTGTACTGGCCAGTATAGTTTCGTCAACAGCGACTTTGTCCAGCAGCTTTCGACCTGGTTTTCCGTTGGTGTTATTGTATACAGCAGCAGCAATTAAATGCTGATGCATTGCAAGAGCAAGAGCAGTTGAAGCATTGTACCTTGCAATTTTTCGCAAGAATTCGGCCATTTCATTGTACTTGGCACCACCGCCCCCGATCGCGAGTGGAATTAAGGCTGAAAATAAGTTGTGATCTCGAAGGATTTTGTAGTTTTCGGTGGCAAACGTCGCTGATAAATCACGCTCAACCGTATTTTCGGCCAGTGCAAGTGCAAGTGTGTCTGCAAGGCTTTCTAGATTAATCCTCTTCATCCTATTTCCCCTGATGATGTCAAATCATACATTGAACTATTTGCAGTAAGCCGACTACTTCAATAAATGAAGTTGTAATATAATCTCTGTTCACCAATGATAACGAGCATGAAAAACATAAATGGATATGGACAATTTTGTCCTGTGGCGCTGACTTCTGAAATCATTTGTAATCGATGGACGACGCTCATCTTGCGTGCCTTTTTTTGTGGAGCCACGACTTTCACTGAAATTCAAAACAGCGCACCATTGATGTCCTCGGCAATTTTGTCTCGGCGTTTAAGAGAGCTGGAGCACGCAAATATTATTGAGCAAGTTCCAACAGAGACCAAACGTCGTAAAGAATACAAGCTCACCCAGGCTGGAGAGGCGCTATTTCCGATAATTGATCAAATGGGTATATGGGCACAAAAATGGTTACGCCGTGAAATAACACTCGAAGAAAACATGGACCCTGATGTTCTGTTTTGGGAGCTGCGACAACTGAATATCTTACATGGTTCTGTCATAGAAAAACGTAGGGTGATCGAGTTCAATGTCAGTGGTGTTTCACCAAAAAAACAGCGTTACTGGTTGATTTTTGAACCTCAAGATATTGAAATATGCTTGAAGGACCCGGGGCATGAGGTTGATTTGTGGGTTTCCGCTCATATTAAGACACTCGTTGAGGTATGGCTTGGTCATACTCCGTTACAATCAGCTCGTGAAAACGGTACACTTCATCTAGATGGAGCACCTTCTGAAGAGAAGGCATTTTCGAAGTGGTTTATTCTCAGCCATTTCGCAAAGGCAGAGTTGGATAAATAACGACAAGAGATCTCCGCAAAACGCCTTAATCTTAATAGTTATAAATATAGTGCGATGCTTTTGGTTGTGAGCAACCGCTTTTAAAGCCTATTTCATGCTTTTAAGGAGGTTTATTTGGATAGTTTTCGGCTTTATCCATAAGCTTTTTTGAACCTTGCGCCTTTGGTTAAATTCCATCCGATAGCCGCGAGTGTCAATTGAACATGGGTTCGAGCCAGCCTCATAAAACGGGAGCGGCCCATGCCGCAGAGCCGTTTTATTGACCAAAAAATTGCTAAAACACACCCTCTGTTGACACTGATCTCAACATTGCAGGCACGATCAGTTGCTGAGAGTTTCCGGTTTCGATAACCTTTACGCTGAATTTCAACCACATTATGGAAGGCTTACGCAAAGCTGGTCATGATGAATATAGAATACCTATATTAACAAACTTTACGCTGAGAGGACATGAGTATAACTCTCTCAGCACGTAACAACACCCGCAAGGTCACACATAATTTCCTTTTACGCGCTCTTTTGTCGGGTCGAAATGCGGGAAGGGAACAATTGTTGCCTTCAGACGTTTCTGGTCACCGTCCAATTGTCCAATCTCAAGCTCTGTTCCCAGTTGGGAATGTGTGACATCTACCCGCGCTAATGCAATGACCTTTCCAAGGATAGGAGATTTCATCGCAGAGGTCACAGTACCTATCTG
>MAAC01016754.1_pt1 | contig 13870 bp, 11 predicted proteins | sample 1115981 | NCBI WGS metagenome assembly MAAC01 (sample SAMN04961126, study PRJNA320927) | seawater metagenome | isolation source: sample BD02T64 sea water enriched with oil for 64 days | place: USA:Gulf of Mexico | collected 2013-07-27 | reverse complement strand
GTATTAATCATGTTGGTCGTTTTGCTACTTTCTACTTTTTGGAATTTAGTTTTTGCTGTTGGAATTGGATTGATAATTGCTTCTTTAATGTTTATGAAGAAAATTGGAGATGTCGCCGCTGAACGCTCTGATGTGAAATCATTAAAAAAAGAGAAAAACTGGTCCGATGAAAAGAATTTCCCTGAAGAATTAAAAGAAAAGGTATACATTAAACACATCAAAGGTCCCTTATTTTTTGGGACTACAAGTGATTTCCATAGTTTATCACAACAAATTCCTTCAACAGCAACAATAGTTATAATAAGACTTGATAGAATGCCATATATGGATCAATCTGGGCTATATGCTATGGAAGATGTATTGCAAGAACTTAATAACAATAATGTACGAGTATTGTTTGTTGATCTATTAGAGCAACCAAAATATATGATGGAAAGAATTGACATCATTCCTGATTTAATCTCTAAAGAATACATCTTTAAAACTTTTGATGCATGTACACAATGGATTAAAGAAAATTAAAAATAACCATTAAAAAAATTAAAATGACACATATAAACAACGCAATAAATAAAGAAGGTCAAGATGCATTAACTGCTGATAGTGTCTTACAAGATTTACTAGATGGTAACACACGCTTTGTAGAAAACAATACAAATACAACAGATACAAATGCTTTAGTTAGTCAAACTGTAAGTGGACAATATCCAAAGGCAGTTGTACTCTCTTGTATAGATTCTAGAGTACCCGTAGAATTGGTTTTTGACCAAACTATTGGAGATATTTTTGTAGCGAGAGTTGCCGGAAATTTTGAAAACACAGACATATTAGGAAGCTTAGAATATTCTTGTAAAGTAGCAGGTAGTAAATTGGTGTTTGTTTTAGGACATGAAAGTTGTGGCGCTGTAAAAGCTGCTTGTGACCATGTAGAATTAGGGAATATTACTGCAATGTTGGCCAATATTCAGCCAGCTGTTACACTTGCCGAATCTCAAGTTAGTGGTACGCATGATTCTTCTAATACTGAGTTTGTAAATCAAACGATTAAAAACAACGTACAGTTAACCATTGATAGAATTAGAGAAAAAAGTGCTGTTTTAAAAGAAATGGAAGACAACGGAGAAATTAAAATAGTTGGTGGTGTATATCATTTAGCCAACGGAAAAGTTTCTATCTACTAAAAATAGTTGTAGAATAATTAAAAAAGCGTGCTGATAGCACGCTTTTTTTTATACGTTAATTCCTCTTTACAAAAAGGTTCTCACGGTTTTCGGTGAGCCCTTTCTCACGGAAAACAGTGAGATAAAAAACCCCATAAATGGGTATTGTGTAGTATGCTTTTCTGCTGTAAATTTGTTACTCCCCCACAACAATTCTTTGTTAACATAAGGCGATTAAAAACTACCCCCTAGATTTTTAATCGTCTTTTTAGTTTACCTCTTCTATAATGCTATCTATTACATCTTTATCGGTATCTCCATCTGTATTAATAATGGATGGGAATATTGCTGGTGCAATACTTTTAACGGTTTCATACAACACAGACTCTTCTAAGGTTTTATCATCTACAAAAGAAATAGTTGCATTTATCCTGTGAAAGAAGATAAATACAATACTTAATACCAGTCCAATTTTTAGAAACCCAAAAATTCCACCTAATATTTTATTAACCAGCCCCAATGCTGCTAGGTCTGCAAGTTTAGTTAAGAATTTCCCCAACATTCCAACAACCACAATTATAATAACAAAGGTAATCGCAAAGGCAGCTAGTGAGATTTTTTTCTCACTCCAAGTAACACTTTCTTCTAAGAAATCCCCCACAAAATAGGAGAAATGAATGGCTCCCCAGATTCCGCCAATAAGCGCTACTAAAGAGGCTATTTCTACAAATAACCCTTTCATAATTCCTTTTATAAATCCATATAAAAGAAAAACTAGTATTACAATATCAAAAACATTCATGCAGGGTTATTTTGTGTTACTCTTTGCGAACTTACTATAAAAAGAACGAAAATTCAAATGGTCAAGAATTTAAACGAAAATCTTACACAGATAGTATATCTTTGAGGCTTATCAAAAAAAGGCATGACAGAAAATATTTCTTTAAAGGAAAAATGGGACACCTTACTTACAAATTTATCTACTCAATTTGCAGATGGAGATACGTTGAATTTAGATTCAGTTATTTACTTAATAGGCGTTCAAGAATTGGGTCAAGGACATCGTAAATTTAAAAAAGATGAAAAAGTAAATCTCATGCACATTGCTATTTGCAAGTTGTTAGAACCCTATGGTTATTACGAATTTGATTTTTTTGACAATGATGGTTGGCCACATTACAAGGTGAAAACAGAATTACCAAATTTAAAACCCGGAGAGCAATCTGTATTAATGAAAGAATCCATTGTTGCCTATTTTGAAACCATCGGGTTTATTTAAGTAACAGATAATTTACGAATCATTGTTGACAGTAATTTCGGAAAGAACCTTTTTACATACACACCTAACTTTTCTTTCGCTCCACCGATATACACTTCCTCTTTTTTCTTTAAAATAGCTTTTGCCATAATTTTCGCAAACTTGCTTGGTTCTATACCGTTTTTAGTCGCTGTATCCATTTTATTTTGTGGAATGCCATCACCAGTTAAAGCATTTATAGAAACATTGGTGTTTACAAAGCCAGGACATATTAAAGTAACTGCTATATTGTGTTTATGGTTTTCTGCTCTTAAACTATCAAAAAAACCATGTAATGCGTGTTTAGACGCTGCATAACTAGAACGCAATGGTGTCCCAATTTTACCAACAATACTTGTAGTAACTACAAACTGACCTTTATTATTATCAATAAAATGAGGTAAGAGTGCTTTTGTAAGTGCTACGGTTCCTAAATAGTTAATATCCATAATTCGTTTATCAACAGAAATTGAAGTTTCACTCGCCAATGAACGTTGGCTAATTCCTCCATTATTAACTAAAACATCTACCCTACCAAACCAGTTAATTGCTTTCACAACTTTAGATTCTAAATTCGCATAGTCTTCTAAATCTAATGGTACTACTTTTATCATTTCATTATTTTCGCAATCCTTTTTTACAGCCATCAATTTCTTTTCATTTCTGGCTGATAAAATAAGTTTTGCACCTTGTTTAGACAATTCAAATGCCAACGCTTTCCCTATTCCAGATGAAGCTCCTGTGATCCAAACAACCTTTTTTGTGAAATTCATGTTAATAATTTGGTAGCAATGTAATTATTTTAAGTTAGAAACAGTAATTTTGGTACGCTTCTTGAAATTTTCAAGAGTATTAAATTACGATACATGAAAAAATTATTCTTATTCCTTCTATTAGCATCATTTAGTGTACATGCCCAATACACAATTAAAGGAGAATTAAATCCACCTAAAAAATACAATTGGGTTATTTTATACAAAATTGAAGGAGCACGACAGGTATTTATTAAAAGTGAGAGTTTAAAAAAGACTTCTAAAGTAATCAACGGTAAAAAAACTGAAGTTAGCAATTTTGAATTTACATTACCTGCAAATGCAAATGCTGGTGCTTATAGAGTTTCTTATAAAACAGAAGGGGGTGGTTTTGCCGATTTCTTATTCAATAAAGAAAACATCTCATTTACTTTTAATCCAGAAAAGGCAGAAGAAACCATTCAGTTTTACCTATCTAAAGAGAATAAACTCTATCAAGAATACATAAACACGGTATCTACACAACAATACAAAACGGATTCTTTACAGGTTGCATATTTAAAAAACCCACAACCAAAAACAGCCAATTTATACAAAGCTCAACTATCAAAAATAGCTGCTTTGCAAAAACAATATTTGGCAAGATCTAAAGGGTTGATGGTACATAGCTTTATCAAAGCAACCAACAGATATAATAGCCCTACAATTTCAAAAAACCCACAAGTTTATTTAAAATCTATCAATGATCACTTTTTTGATACGATTGATTTTAATAATGCTGCGCTGTATAATTCTGCCTTTATTATTGATAGAATTACAGATTATGTTTTTTATATGAACTATTCTGATAATGCTAAAAAACAAAACGAGCTACACAAATCAGCCGTACAAACTGTTTTATCAAAAACAAAAAGTCAAGCATTTAAAAAAGACATTATAGAATTTTTAATTACGCAATTTGTAAACGCTAGAAACATAGATTTTGCAGATTATTTGATGAAAACCTATTATAAAAAATTACCGCCTGCAATTCAGAATAAAGAATTCACAAACAGTTTTAATGAAAAAACAGTTGTTTCTATTGGTAGAACTGCACCAGAAATTTCTTGGAAAGAGAATGGCAAAGAATATAAACTATCTACATTAAATGATGCGCAAAATTATGTGTTGGTTTTCTGGAGTACAGGTTGCTCCCATTGTTTACGAGAGATTCCGGTTTTATATAAGAATACCCAAAATTCAAAAAACACCAAAGTAATTGCTTTTAGTTTAGAAAATAATGATAAAGATTGGAAGAAGTATATTCAAAAATATCCGAAATGGCATAATGTAATTGGGTTAAAGAAGTGGGAGAATCCAACGGCAAGAACGTATCAAATATTTTCGACACCAACCTATATTGTTTTAGACAAAAACAAAAAAATTATAGCAAAACCAGAAACATTAGACGAGGTTAGAAAGATTGTAGCGTATTTAGAAAAATAAGATATTAAAAATGTAAAAATGCGTCTTTTAAATGTTCTATTTGAAAGGCGTTTTTTTGTTTTAAAATAGCAATAATATCAAATCGTACTTCTACATCTAAATCATTTTCTATAACATAATAATCTATTGCCGAAACCAATAGTTTTATTTTCTTAGGACTGATAAAGTCTTGAGGATCTCCAAAATAATCTGAAGACCTTGTTTTTACTTCAACTGCAATTACTATGTTTTCTTTCTGAACAATAATATCTACTTCTGCTTTTAAATATCTATAATTCTGCTTTAGAATTTCGTAGCCTTTTTTTCGTAAATGTTCAATTGCTAATTTTTCACCTTCATTTCCTAAGTCATTATGTTGTGCCATAACATAAATGTACCTTTTCCAATCTAATTGACCTCATACAAACACACATTTCGATAGGTAAAAACACCTGATTTCACACTTTACAAGTGGATTTTCAACACTTTAGATAACAGTTCTTATTCAAAAAATATACATTTGATAAGAGTCAAATCAAACTTACCTGCTAAGTTTTCCCTATTGCAAAAATCTTGATGTATGAAAAAAGTAAGAATTCTATCGCTAGACGGAGGAGGAATGAGAGGAATTATTCCTGCCACTGTATTAGAATATGTAGAAAATAAAATTATTGAAATTACAAAAAACCCAAATGCTAGAATCGCAGATTATTTTGATTTAGTTGCGGGAACAAGTACTGGTGGAATATTAAGTGCTTTTTACTTAACCCCTAGTAAAACACTATTTAAAGAGGATCCAATTTCAAAATACAAAGCTTCAGAAGCACTAAACTTTTATTTAAAAGATGGATGTAAAATTTTTAATAAATCTAAAAAATTTGGATGGTTTGGATTAAGAAGATTACTTAATGCCGCACAGTATAACCCAAAGGAATTAGAACGAATTTTACATAGAGAATTTCAACACCTTCATTTAAAAGAGCTATTAAAACCCTGTATAATTACTACCTATAATATGCAAAATAAAAACTCTTTTTTCTTTAGTAGCAGAGAGCATATGGATAAAGACAGAGAGTTTTACGTGAAAGATGTATTGCGTTCTACTTCGGCTGCACCAACTTATTTTCCACCAGCGTTTATTGAGAATTTAGCAACGCAAAAACAGATGATTAATATTGATGGTGGTGTTTTTGCAAACAACCCTGCAATGTGCGCATATTCTGAAAGCAGAGCGACAGATTTTGGAGATATTCGTTTCCCTAGTGCAAAAGACATGCTGGTATTATCTATTGGAACTGGTGGCGGACAATTTGATTTGCCAAACGTAAAAAAGAGCTCTAAATGGGGAATACTTTCTTGGGCGTCTTCTATTCCAAATATTATGATGGACGGAAGTATTGATACCGTAGATTATCAAATGAAAAACATCTTTGACACGCTAAACCAAAAAGACAAATTCAATTATAAAAGAATTGATGTCCCTAAAGATAAGCGGACGTATTCTAGTGATATGGCCGATGCCTCTCCAAAAAACATTGAAGCCTTGAAAAAAGCTGGAAGGGAAGCCTTAAAAACGGCACAGTCTCAAAAAGAAAATGAACACTCATTAGATGAATTCATTCAAGAACTAATAAAAAATAATTAACTAATTTATTAGGGTCGTTTATAAGTGTAATTGAAAAAGCTACTCCAAATGGATAAATAGATATAGGTATTTATAATAAATTCCTTGACGTCCTAAACCAAGCTTCAAAAGATTCTATTTCACTGGCAGGTTTAAATGCAATTATCAGCACAAAGAAAGTTTAAATATTAGCTGTTTTTTTTAAAATCATTTAATCTTCAAAAACAACTGTAGAGACACCTTCTTTGGTTACATTCAACGCTATAGTTCTACCAAAAATTAAAGACCTATTATCTGGCTCGTGTCCAGCAGGAAACCTGTATAATATTGGAAAATCATATTCAGCAACAACATCATAAATTAATTGCTCTATAGAGCTGCCCCATTTTGTAGAATTCGTTTTAATATTTGAAATATCTCCAACAATTAACCCCTTACATTTCTCAAAAAAACCTGCACGCTTTAAACTCTGTAACATTCTATCTATACTATATTTGTACTCACCTATTTCTTCAATAAATAGAATCTTACCATCAACATCCATTTCGCTATCAGAACCTAACATAGAGGCCAAAAGCGCTAAATTTCCACCAACAATTTGGCCCTTTCTATTTCCTATTCTATTTTCTTTTACAGAAGCCAAGCTATAGCTTAATTTTTCTCCAAAAAGTGTTTTCTTAAAAGATGAAACCGTCTGGATAATTTCAATTGGATCTTCTCCTAAACTTGTTCCCATCATGGCATGAATTGTTTCAAAGCCTAAGGTATGAATGTGACTATGCAAGGCCGTAATATCTGAATATCCTATCACCCATTTTGGAGTCATTTTAAACTTAGTAAAATCTATTCTATCCAATATTCGCACAGTTCCATAACCACCGCGTCCAGCCCAAACAGCTTTAATATTTGGATTGTCCAATGCCTTTTGAAAATCTTCTGCTCTTTTTTTATCCGTTGCAGAAAAATGCCCTGCAGTATCAAACAAATGTTTTCCATAAACAACATGTAACCCCCAACTTTCTGCCAACGCTTTTGCCTTGTCAATTACCTTTTTCCTGTTGGTTAAAATACCTGCTGGTGCGACTATTGCGATTGTATCGCCTTTTTTCAAATACGGCGGAGTAATTAATTTTAGTTCTTTAACAACCAAAGAATCCTTAACTTCTTGGGCATTTGTTGCAATTAACACAAATAATAGTGTAAAAAATAATATTCTAATTTTCATATGCTGCTTCTTTCTTGTATTCAAATTCTGTCTTATTTATCGGTTCTAGCAACCTAATAATACAATGATTGTAAATGTATCTATTTTTGACAGCTTAAAAAAATGAGTTTTCATTGCTTTTCCGTACTTTTGCCATTCAAAAATCAGTCCAAAACTGATAATTCACATTCGCAAAAGAAATACAATGAGTACTCCAAAAAGATATACAATTACTGCTGCATTGCCATACACTAACGGACCCGTTCATATTGGGCATTTAGCTGGCGTGTATGTTCCTGCAGATATTTACACACGCTATTTACGTCAAAAAGGGGAAGATGTAGTTTTTGTTTGTGGTTCAGATGAACACGGAGTACCTATTACCATAAAAGCAAAAAAAGAAGGAATTACACCTCAACAAGTAGTAGATAAATACAACGAAATTATCAAAACTTCATTTGCTAATTTTGGGATTTCTTTTGATAATTACTCAAGAACATCTGCAAAAGTACATCACGATACTGCTTCAAATTTCTTTACTAAATTGTATAATGATGGTGAATTTATTGAAGAGGTAACAGAACAATTGTACGATGCTGAGGCAAATCAGTATTTAGCTGATCGTTTTGTGGTTGGGACCTGTCCAAAATGTGGAAATGAAGAAAGTTATGGTGACCAATGTGAAAACTGTGGTACTACTCACAATGCCACAGATTTAATCAATCCTAAGTCTTCAATTACAGGAAATGTACCCAGCTTAAAAGAAACCAAACACTGGTTTTTACCACTAGACAAACACGAAGCATTTTTAAAAGAATGGATTTTAGAAGAGCATAAAAACGACTGGAAACCAAATGTCTTAGGACAAGTAAAATCTTGGATTGATGATGGGTTAAGACCAAGAGCTGTAACCCGTGATTTAGATTGGGGAATTCCTGTTCCAATTGAAGGAGCAGACGGAAAAGTGTTATACGTTTGGTTTGATGCTCCAATCGGATATATTTCAGCCACCAAAGAATGGGCAGCACAAAACAACACAGATTGGAAACCTTATTGGAAAGATAAAGACACCAAATTGGTACACTTTATTGGAAAAGATAACATTGTTTTTCACTGCATCATTTTTCCAGCAATGTTAAAAGCACATGGAGATTATATTTTGCCAGAAAACGTTCCTGCAAATGAGTTTTTAAACTTAGAAGGAAATAAATTATCAACTTCTAAAAATTGGGCAGTTTGGTTGCATGAATACCTACAAGATTTTCCAGACAAACAAGATGTATTGCGGTATGCATTAACAGCAACAGCGCCAGAAACAAAAGATAACGATTTTACTTGGAAAGATTTTCAAGCAAGAAACAACAACGAGTTAGTAGCCATTTTCGGAAACTTTATCAATCGCGTAGTTGTATTGACTAATAAATATTACGGAGGACAAGTACCACCTGCTGGGAATTTATCTGAAGTAGACGAAGAAACGCTGGCTACTTTAAAGGAGTTTCCAAATACCATTTCTAGATCTATAGAACGTTACCGTTTTAGAGAAGCTTCTCAAGAATTGTTAAGTTTAGCCCGTTTAGGAAATAAATACTTGGCTGATGAAGAGCCTTGGAAAGTAATTAAACTAGATGAAGAACGTGTAAAAACAATTATGAATGTTGCCTTGCAAATTGCAACTGGATTGGCCGTTTTATGTGAACCTTTTTTACCCTTTACTTCTGTAAAGTTGAAAAAAATGCTGAATGTTGATGAGCACTTAACTTGGAATGACATTTCTGAAAAAGACGTTTTAATAGCCGCAAATCATCAAATTAACAAAGGAGAATTATTATTTGCAAAAATAGAAGACAAAGAAATTGAAGCACAATTAGAAAAACTACAAGCTACAAAATTAGCTAATGAACAAGCTAAGAAAACAATGGAACCTCAAAAAGAAACCATAGAGTTTGACGACTTCACCAAATTAGACATGCGAGTAGGAACAATTATTGAAGCTGAAAAAGTAGCCAAAACAAAAAAATTACTACAATTAAAAGTAGATATTGGCATTGATATAAGAACCATTGTCTCTGGTATCGCCGAAAGCTTTAAACCAGAAGATATTATCGGGCAACAAGTAACAGTATTGTGTAATTTGGCGCCAAGAAAATTACGTGGTGTAGAAAGTCAAGGAATGATCTTAATGACTGATACTCCTGATGGGAAATTGGCTTTTGTTGAGCCTTCAGTAGAAATTAAAAACGGAGAAACTATTTCTTAAAAAGAAGTATCATTTACTATATTAGCAACCTCACAGTTTTTCTGTGAGGTTTTTACTTTTTAATACAATTCCATTCTTATAAAATGCAGGTCTTAAACTACATCGTACAACAAACCCAACTTTCTGAAAAAGCCATTCAAAACACCTTAGAATTACTTAATGAAGACTGTACCATTCCATTTATTGCACGTTATAGAAAAGAGCGCACTGGTAATTTAGACGAAGTAGAAATTGGCGCTATTGTTACTCATAAAGAAGTGTTTGAGGCGTTGGCAAAACGTAAAAAATCAATTTTAAAAGCCCTGGATGAGCAAGGTGTTTTAACAACCGAAATTCAACAAAAAATTACTGCTACTAAAGAGTTGACTTCTTTAGAAGATTTGTATTTACCTTTTAAGAAGAAACGTAAAACGAAGGCAGAAACTGCGCGTTTACATGGTTTAGAGCCACTGGCAAAAATGATCATGAGCCAGCGTGTAAACGACTTAGAAACGACAGCGTCAAAATACACTTCTACTGAGCTTAAAGATGTAGAAAAAGCATTAGAAGGCGCTCGTTTTATTATTACCGAATGGATTAACGAACGTACAGATATTAGAAATAACATTCGAACACAATTAGAACGTTTTGCAACAATTTCTACCAAAGTAATAAAGACAAAATCCACAGAAGAAAAAGCACAAAAATTCAAACAATATTTTGATTGGAGTGAATCTTTACAACGAATTCCGTCTCATAGATTGCTTGCCATTTTACGTGCAGAAGAAGCCGGGTTTATTCGTGTAAAAATTGAAATAGATTCAGAAAAAACACTTTCTAGAATGGAAGGTCGAATTATTCGTTTTCAAAACGAATGTGCAACTCAAATTAAAGAAGCTATTAAAGATGCATACAAGCGCTTATTGTACCCTTCCTTATCAAATGAAGCATTATCTATTGCAAAAGAGAAAGCAGATACCGCTGCGATTGCCGTTTTTGCAAACAACTTAAAGCAATTATTATTGGGTGCTCCGTTAGGAGAAAAAAGCATTTTAGCAATTGATCCTGGTTTTAGATCTGGCTGTAAAGTAGTTTGCTTAAATAAAAAAGGTGAATTGGTGCATAATGAAACTATTTATCCGCATGCACCACAAAATAAATTTACTGAAGCTATTAAAAAAATAAGTTTTTTAACAGATGCTTATAAAATTGAAGCCATTGCTATTGGAAATGGGACTGCCTCTAGAGAAACGGAACAGTTGATTCGTAAAATTCAATTTAAACATGAGCTAGAAGTCTATGTAGTAAATGAGGCTGGAGCTTCCATTTATTCAGCGTCAAAAATCGCTAGAGAGGAGTTTCCTAATTACGATATAACCGTTCGTGGTGCTGTTTCTATTGGACGAAGATTGGCAGATCCACTGGCCGAATTGGTAAAGATTGAAGCAAAATCGATTGGAGTTGGACAATACCAGCACGATGTTGATCAAACAAAACTAAAAAAAGCATTGGACACTGCTGTAGAAAGCTGTGTAAATACTGTAGGAGTAAACATCAATACTGCCAGTGAGTCTTTATTGAGTTATGTTTCTGGAATTGGTCCAAAACTAGCCGAAAACATTGTGAATTATAGAAATGAAAACAATTCGTTTTCTTCTAGAAATGAAATAAAGAAAGTCGCACGATTAGGCGGAAAAGCTTTTGAACAATCTGCTGGTTTTTTAAGAATAAAGAATCCTAAAAACCCTTTAGATGATTCTGGAGTCCATCCAGAAAGTTATGCATTGATTTCAAAAATGGCCAAAGATTTAAAAACAAATGTTGCAGATTTAATCGGAAACAAGTCGCTTTTAAATAAAATCAATCTACAAAATTACACCTCTGCAACTATTGGTTTGCCTACGTTGCAAGACATTATTAGTGAACTAGAAAAACCTGGTTTAGATCCAAGAAAAAAAGCCAAAGTATTTACTTTTAATCAAAACCTAAAAACAATTGTAGATGTAAAAGTAGGGCAATTGTTACCTGGTATTGTAAATAACATTACCAATTTTGGTTGTTTTGTGGACATCGGAATTAAAGAAAGTGGCCTCATTCATGTTTCTAATTTATCAGATACCTTTGTAAAAGACATCAATGCAGTTGTGCAGTTAAATCAACAAGTAATTGTAAAGGTTCTCGAAGTAGATGTTCCTAGAAAAAGAATTCAATTGGCTTTAAAAAAGTAAATTCAAAAAATATCTTTCCGAACGCTACTGAAATCAACATGTATTTTGATTGAAAGTATTTAGCGTAGCTAATCAAGAGAAATCTCTTAATTTGAAAAATTACTCTTGAGATTTCTCAATCGTAAAAAACTCATTTTGAAATGACAGCCAGAAAAATAGCTTATTGAATATATTTTTTAGCTTTTCTTCTGATAATTTCTCCAACCGTTTTGTTTTCAATTTTGCTTTCTAGCCATGACAATATATCTAAATATAAGAAAGCACGTTTTTCGTACGGATGATTTTCAAATTTCTGTAAACGAGTATGAATTTTCTTAAATTCATTTTTTATTTGATGAGGATATACATCACTCAAGGCTCTAATAGACACAATAAATTCTTTTTGTACCGCCTGTAAATTTTCCATTTTCAACAAGAACTTATAAGTGTCTTTAAATTGACGTTCTAAGTGGTAATCTAATCCACATTCATAATGCGCAATTAAGTTCAATACCCGAGCAAAACACTGTAAATCTTCACCAGATTTTACGGTTTTAGGATTGATTATTTTAGATAAATACGCAATACATTTCTTATTCTCACCCATTCCGAAGTACAAACAAGCAATTTTATAATACAATACCACAATGTGGTGATTGTCTAATCTATTATTATAGAGTGCTATTTTTTGTTCAATCTTTTCTACCAAATATTCTCCTTCTTTAAAAGATCCTTCTAAAAAATGCAAATGCAATTTATTGGCATTTACATATTGAAAAATCAACATCTCTGTATTGTTATTTAGGAGAATGTTTTTTCGTTGAATTTCTTGTTCAAAATTATCCAGCTCTTCCTTAAATTTTGAGTAATGTTTTAAAAAAAATAAAGACTCTAATAAATAGTTTTTCCCTTTTAAATAAAAGACTGGATGCAAGCTTATAATTCGTGGATTTTCTTTAAATAAATTCACCCATTTGTTTGCATACTTATAAGATTTTAAAAAATCTTGTGTCAAAAAACTTCGCCATAAATGCGCTTTGTACAACCATAATTTCTCACGCAACCCTAAAGAATTGAATTCATATTCTGGCAATCTTTTTATAAAATATTCATTGATTTTTTTAAGCTCATTGTCATTTCTGACATAGCCAATCTTTAGTAAAACACTATACAATTGTAGCGATAAATTTGATAATTTACTAGTAATTACATTTTGCAAACTCAGCTCTTTTGCTTGTTTAGAAAGTTCATCTGCACGTGTGTTTATACTTCTAGTAATGTACTGTGTTTCTATTACTTTTTCTAGCTCAACAATTTCGTAAGCAATGTTTTTTTCGTCATTATCCAAGGCCATTGTTTTGGCTTTGTCTAATAACTTTAAGCTTTGCTTGTACAGGCCTTTTTGGTATAAAACTGTAGCAAAATCAAGTTGTTCTCTAATTTGAACTCGAATATTTTGATGTGCAGGATTTAATCGCAAACTAATTAACAACTGTTTGTATAAATGCGCCTTTAAATTTGATAGTTGTTGTTTTGCTACGATGCCACTTTTTAAAATCACACGCTCATCGTATATTTTCATCTTATCTAAAATTTTAAATAAAGAAAGAAACTTTGCTTCGTTATTTCCATCCAATCTACCTACATACAAGTTAAATTGACGTTTTTCTGATTTTGTCAATGACTTAACGAGTACAAAAAGCGAATCATTTTGATTGTTGGACGATGTATTAGATTTCATTTTAAACTACTGATTATCAATATTATAATTCACACCAAAAAAGGTTTAACATCGTAAAAGACATTCATAAACAACTTGGTAAAGAAAAGCCAATATATAAATTTGATTTATATAAAAAAACTATACAGTCGTCATGCAAGATAATAAAGTCCAAATTTTTGATACTACCCTTCGAGATGGAG
>MAAC01013850.1_pt1 | contig 13879 bp, 11 predicted proteins | sample 1115981 | NCBI WGS metagenome assembly MAAC01 (sample SAMN04961126, study PRJNA320927) | seawater metagenome | isolation source: sample BD02T64 sea water enriched with oil for 64 days | place: USA:Gulf of Mexico | collected 2013-07-27 | reverse complement strand
ATTAATTGTACTACATACTGTACTACTTAAAAGTTAGGATGTCACTGTACCTAATTAGACCTCTTAGGGCATAAAAAAACCGCCAAGCCTTTATTTTTAAAGGGTTAGCGGTCTTTATTGGACTTCTTTGTATAATCTAGTGGTGCGGATGGGGGGACTTGAACCCCCACGACCTAAGTCACCAGCCCCTCAAGCTGGCGCGTCTACCAATTCCGCCACATCCGCGCAATACTAGATTTTTAAACTTTTACTGTTAACTAAATTGAGGTTTAGCTAAATTAATCTGGAACGTTGCTGTTATCTTCTTTCTTAGCAGGTTCGTCTGATGCAGGTACATCACTGTTTTGAGCAGCTGGTAAGGTAGTTGCTTCAACGCTTTCACCTGGAATTGCATCAACCGCTTGGTCAGCTGGTACTGCTAGGTTATTCCACTCGTCAACTGCTTTAGTGCGATTAGCCGTTAGGTTACCTAATATTAAGCTGATAACAAAAAATCCTACTGCTAAATACGTTGTTGCTGATGTAAGGAAGTTACCTGAACCACCTGAACCAAAAACAGTAGCTGAAGAGCCTGCACCAAAAGATGCGCCCATATCTGCGCCTTTACCTTGCTGAATTAACACTAAACCAATTAGCGCTAAAGCAATTAGTACGTAGACTATAATTAATACTTGATACAACATTTCTATTTTCCTTTCGCTGCAGAACAAATAATTTTAAATTGGTCTGCTTTTAAACTAGCACCACCGATAAGACCACCGTCTATATCAGCTTGTGCGAATAGTTCTTCACAGTTAGCTGCATTTACGCTGCCACCGTAGAGTAATGGTACTTTATCCGCTACTTGCTCATTTTGTTGAGCTAAGAATTGTCGAATAAACTGATGTGTTTCTTGTGCCATCGCACTTGATGCTGTTTTACCTGTCCCTATGGCCCAAACTGGCTCATAAGCAATAACAACACTTTCAAATTTCTCTATGCCAACTTCATCGATAACTGGCTGAATCTGTGATGATAACACAGTTTCTGTTTGTTCAGTTGCACGTTCTTCTTCGCTTTCACCAATACACAAAATTGGTGTTAAGCCTGCATTTAATGCAGCATGCACTTTTTTAGCAACTTGCGTAGACGTTTCTTTATAGATACTTCTACGTTCAGAGTGACCAACTATTACATAGTTAATGGCTAAGTTTTGCAACATATTTGTGGATACTTCACCTGTGTAAGCACCACTTTCATATTCACTCACATTTTGCGAGCCAACATGAATAGCTTCATTTAAGTTAGCTGATTTTATTTTCTGATTAAGCTCAGATAAATAAGGAAAGCTAGGACAAATAACTACATCAACCTGTGATGATAATTCAACATTTGCCAATCCTGAAACCATAGTATCAACTAGGGCTGAGTCACCGTTCATCTTCCAATTTGCGGCTACAATTGCTTGTCTAGTCATTCCGACATCTTAACCTAGGTTATTATCTTCTGACTTCCGTTAACCTTTAAATGAAGTCATTGCTAAAATGAAGCCGCGAGATAGTAACTAACCTACGCAAAAGATACAAGTATTTAACACATATCTTTTACTAATTGCAGTTTTTTTATACTTATCGCGGCATGTTAGCACAATTTAGCTCAATGTTCGTTCTACTCTCTTAGTAAAACTTTCATGTCAGCCTAAAAGAGTGATCATTATTCGCGCTGATTAATCGCTTTAACTACTTAACAAGTTTAACTAAATCGGCAATTTTGTTAGCCAATAAAGTCACTTCATCAAGATCTGGTCCTTCAACCATGACGCGGATAAGCGGCTCAGTGCCTGATTTACGTAATAATACTCGACCACGCCCCGTGAGTACTTCATTCACTTCATCAACCGCAGCGAGTACATCAGCATCATTTAATGGGTTATTTTCTCCAGCAAAACGAACGTTGACAAGCAGTTGCGGCAGCATAGTGAGACCTTGGCGTAACTCATATAACGATTTTTCTTGTTTAGTTACCGCAGTAAGCACATTAAGGGCAGCAATAACACCATCACCGGTAGAGGTATGATTAAGGTTAATAACATGGCCTGAATTTTCAGCACCTAACTGCCAACCTTTCTCTTTTAATAACTCCATGACATGGCGGTCGCCAACATTACTACGGGCAAATTCGATATCTAACTCTTTTAAGGCTAACTCTAAGCCCATATTACTCATTAGCGTACCGACAACACCGCCCTCTTTTCGGCCAGATTTTAAATCATTACAGGCGATGATATATATAATTTCATCACCATCAATAACATACCCAGTGTGGTCTACCATCATAATTCGGTCGCCATCACCATCAAGAGCAATACCAAGATCTGCTTTATGCTCAACAACCGCTTTGCTGATTGCTGCCATAGAGGTTGCACCACAATCCTTATTGATATTGGTTCCGTTAGGCCCAGTACCTATTTCAATAACCGTTGCACCTAATTCACGAAATACATTTGGTGCAATGTGGTAAGTAGCACCATGAGCACAATCAACCACTATGGTTAAGTTTTTTAGTGACATTTTGCTAGGGAAGTTACTTTTACAAAACTCGATATAACGGCCTGCAGCATCATTAACACGGCTCGCTTTTCCAAGTTTTGCTGATTCAACACATCCCATTGGATTGTCTAATTCAGCTTCGATTGCTAATTCAACAGCATCTGGAAGCTTTTCCCCAGTGTTAGAGAAAAACTTGATACCATTGTCATAAAAAGGATTATGCGATGCACTAATGACAATACCAGCTTCGGCTCTGAATGTTTTAGTAAGATAAGCAATACCTGGGGTTGGCATAGGCCCAAGCAAGCCTACATCGATTCCTGCTGCTGAAAAACCTGCTTCAAGTGCTGATTCAAGCATGTAGCCTGAGATACGTGTATCTTTACCAATAAGCACCTTCTTAGTGCCTTGTCCTGCGAGTACTTTCCCGGCCGCATAACCCAGCTTCATCACGAACTCTGGCGTTATCGGATATTGGCCAACTAAACCACGGATACCATCGGTACCAAAATATTTACGATTTGACATGTTTTTCCTTATATACTTTCTTGTATAGCTTTATTCATTGCAGCGACTGCTATCAGATTTTCAGTAGATATTCGTTAAATTATCTAACGTTAGCTAACCCTGTCTTTTATCTGCTACAACTGACCATCATTGGTACTTAGCTGTTATGGATAATATTTTGAGGGCATCGACCGTTTCTTTAACGTCATGCACTCGAATTATACTCGCGTTTTGCTGTGCGGCTATTATAGCGGTAGTTAGGCTACCTGCAAGGCGTTCATCAACATTACGGGCTAATAAGTTGCCTATCATTGATTTCCTCGATGTTCCTGATAGCAGGGGTAAACCTAAATCACTAAATTGGTGAAGTTGTGCAAGTAACTGATAATTTTGCTCTAACGTTTTACCAAAGCCAAAACCTGGGTCTAAAATCAGACGTTCTCGGTTAATACCAGCCTGTTCACATACTTGTATACGGTCAATAAAAAACTGCTTTATATCAGCAATAACATCATCATATTGAGGGTTGTCCTGCATTGAGCGCGGTAAGCCCTGCATATGCATTAAACATATTGGCACATCACTCTTTGCTAATACGGCTAAACAGCCTTCATTTTGTAGCGCTCGAACATCATTAATAATATCAGCGCCATGAGCGATGGCTTGTGACATGACCTCTGCTTTACTGGTATCAATTGACACCTTAATATCAAAGTTAGTTTTGATCGCTTTAAGCAGTGGGATAACGCGTGCTAACTCATCTTCTTCACTGACCTCAACAGCACCTGGGCGGGTCGACTCTCCACCAATATCGATAATATCAACTCCGTCGAGTATCATTTGCTCAACTTGTGCCAGTGCTTTATCAAATGTGGCAAACTTTCCACCATCTGAAAAGGAATCAGGGGTAACATTAAGAATTCCCATCACTTGCGATTGAGGTTTATTTTGCTGCTCGGCTTGCTGATTGTTTAGGTTATTCGCTGAAAAATTATCTTTAGTCATTTTGATCTTTTCTTGCTGTGTATAGTAGATAAGAAAGCGTTACATATGAAAAAGCCTCGGTATTTACAGTAAATAACGAGGCTTTAATAATTATATAGACATCTTAGCTTGCGGGTGTATCACCACTTGGCTTAGTTGTGTCAGGTTTAATTTGAGTAACTTTTTCAGTGTCACTAGCCGTTTCAGCATCTTTTGTCGTCGCTTCAACAACCGTATCTTTATCACCTTTACTGTCATCAGAATTAGAGCTTGAACCACCCTTATCTTCCCAACCTGCAGGAGGACGAACAGTTTTTCTAGCCATTAAGTCATCAATTTGTAAAGCATCAATCGTTTCATACTTCATCAAACAATCTTTCATGGCATGTAGTACATCCATGTTTTCTTTGATTAAGTCTTCAGCACGTTGATAGTTACGGTTAATTACCGATTTAATTTCTTCATCAATGCTTTTCGCTGTTTCATCAGACATATGCAATGATTTTGCAGACGTACGGCCTAGGAATACTTCACCTTCTTCTTCAGCGAACAACATAGGCCCCATTTTATCTGATAGACCCCACTGAGTTACCATTTTACGAGCAATGTTAGTCGCACGTTCAATATCATTAGAAGCACCAGTAGAAACTTTATCACTGCCATAAATAACTTCTTCAGCAACACGACCACCGTATAACGAGGAAATATTACTTTCTAGATGTTGCTTAGAATGACTAAATCTATCTTGCTCAGGTAAGTACATAGTTACACCAAGTGCACGGCCACGAGGAATAATACTTACTTTATACACAGGGTCATGATCTGGTACTAAACGACCAATAATGGCATGACCCGCTTCATGGTAAGCTGTCATTTCTTTTTCTGACTCGCTCATAACCATGGTCTTACGTTCTGAGCCCATCATTATCTTATCTTTAGCGGCGTCAAATTCTTTCATACCCACAACACGAATTGATGCACGTGCAGCGCATAATGCCGCTTCGTTCACTAAGTTAGCTAAATCAGCACCAGAGAAACCTGGCGTACCACGAGCTATCACTTCTGCTTTAACATCATCACCTAATGGTACTTTGCGCATATGTACTTTAAGAATCTGCTCACGACCACGAATATCAGGTAAACCAACTGTAACTTGACGGTCAAAACGACCAGGACGAAGTAATGCAGGGTCTAATACGTCAGGACGGTTAGTTGCAGCAATAACAATAACGCCTTCATTGCCTTCAAACCCATCCATTTCTACTAACATTTGGTTAAGTGTTTGCTCACGTTCATCATGACCACCACCCATACCAGCGCCACGTTGGCGACCTACCGCATCGATTTCATCAATGAAGATAATACAAGGAGCCGCTTTTTTAGCTTGTTCAAACATGTCACGTACACGCGATGCACCAACACCAACAAACATTTCAACAAAGTCAGAGCCTGAAATGGTAAAGAAAGGTACTTTCGCTTCACCAGCAATCGCTTTCGCTAATAAGGTTTTACCTGTACCCGGTTGGCCGACAAGTAAAATGCCTGATGGAATACGACCACCTAACTTTTGAAAACGACTAGGTTCACGCAAGTAATCAACTAATTCAGCAACATCTTCTTTCGCTTCATCACAACCAGCAACATCGGCAAAGGTAGTTTTGATTTGTTCTTCACTTAACTGACGCGCTTTAGATTTACCAAAAGACATGGCACCTTTACCGCCACCGCCTTGCATTTGACGCATGAAGAAAATCCAGACACCAATCAGCAAAATCATCGGGAACCAAGAGACGAAGATAGTTGTTAAGAAACTCGTTTCTTCAGGCAACTTACCTTCAGCACGCACGCCCTGCTTAACAAGATCATTAATTAAATCACGATCATAGCCGCCAGGTATAACGGTTTTGTATGCTTCGCCACTACGCTTTTCACCCGTGATTACGCCATTTCTGTCAACACTCGCATCACGAATTTGACCTTGGCGTACATCCTTAATAAAGCGGGTGTAATCCATTTGTTGATTTTCAGTGGTATTTGGAGAAAAACTCTGAAATACACTCATCAAAACAACTGCAATAACTAACCATAAAATAAGATTTTTCGCCATATCGCTCAACTTAATGACCTCTTGTGATATTTAAAATATATATTAAAACAAATCTATACTAGTCTATTGTGCCTAATTTACTACAATTCAAGGCTTGGAGCTATTTAACTTTAGTCGCTAGTAACAACTAGTTACAACTTGTCTATTATGACCTCGGTCATTAGCGTTAACCTTTATAGCCTGTAGCAACCAAGTAAACTTCTCTTGAGCGCGCTCTTGAAGATTCTGGTTTGCGTGTTTTTACTGTTTTAAAAACTGCACGTGTTGCTTTCATATAGTCTTCAAAACCAGCACCTTGGAATACTTTTACAATAAAGGAGCCATTAGATTTTAGCACTTCACTACACATATCTAAAGCAAGTTCGACTAGATACATGCTACGGGCAGAGTCTGCACTTTCATTACCTGTCATGTTGGCAGCCATATCTGACATCACCACATCAATATTTTTACCATTAATACGTGTTAATAATGCATCAAGTACTGCTTCTTCTCTAAAGTCACCTTCTAGGAAATCAACACCAACGATAGAGTCCATTGGTAAAATATCACAAGCCACAACTTGACCTTTATCACCAACGGCTTTCACCGCATATTCTGACCAACCACCCGGCGCTGCTCCGAGATCGACCACTTTCATGCCTGGTTTTATCAATTTGTCTTTTAAGTTGATTTCTTCCAGTTTGAAAACTGCACGAGATCGAAGACCTAAACGTTGCGCTTTTTTTACGTATTCATCTTCAAAGTGTTCGTCTAACCAGCGTTGACTACTTGCTTTGTGTTTTTTATTTGCCATGCTTTCGCTTACTCACAAAAAGAACATTAATTATTAAAGGATTATACCATTGTGATCTGTTAATTATTCATAATCGAAAACAAAAATATCTAAAATTGACAACTTAATAACGGTGATTTCTAGATGATTATAAAATTAGTGCGATTGGTATTAGTATTAATTAGTAGATAAGGGTAAAATAGCGGCAATTCAAGGTAACTAATAACGAAATTTAGTAATGAGCTTAAACAAAAAACAAATTCAACACCTTAAAGGTGTCGCACACCCACTTAAACCAGTAGTTTTACTTGGTAATAACGGCTTAACTGAAGCTGTTGTAGCAGAGATTGATTATGCATTAAATCATCATGAATTAATCAAAGTAAAAATCCCAACGGATGATAGAGAAACTAAAGCATTAATCGTTGATGCTATTTGTCGTGAAACGAATGCTATTAAGGTACAAGTCATCGGTAAAACATTAGTAATTTATCGTGAAAGCGCAGAAAAGAAAATTAGAATTCCTAAAATCTAATTCTCCGTTTCTTTGATAAACTATGTTTACCCAGCTAAAAAATGACAGCCATTGCTGTCATTTTTTTTAGTTACTTTTCGTCAGGTGTTTTATCCGTTTCAACCCCTTCAATCAGTGTTACCACTTTTTGAGTTAATTTCACGCGCCCTGATTCAACCAGAGCTTTTCTTAGCACATATTCAATTTGCGCATTAACACTACGCAGTTCATCATCTGACCAACGCTGCATTGCTGCCAAAACTTCAGGGTTTATTCTAAGCGGGAAGCTCTTTTTAGCTGCCATTATTTGTCCTATTAAGCATTAATACAAACTGCCTGTATTAACGACCGGTTGCGTGCTTTTATCGCTGCATAAAACAACCAATAAGTTACTTACCATAGTGGCTTTACGCTCTTCATCTAGTTCCACAATATCTTTATCAGATAATTGTTTTAGGGCCATCTCGACCATACCCACAGCTCCATCAACAATTAGACGACGCGCAGCAATAATGGCAGACGCTTGTTGTCGCTGTAGCATAGCATTAGCAATTTCTGGCGCATAAGCTAGATGACTGATACGTGCTTCATGAACTTTTACACCAGCTTTTTCTAATCGCTGCTGTATCTCTTGTATTAAGGCTTCTGATACTTCTTTAGGGTGGCTTCGAAGCGCAATTTGATCGCCTTCGTGTTGATCATAAGGGTAACTGATTGCCATATTTCTTAGTGCCGATTCACTTTGTATCGTCACAAAACTTAGGTAATCATCTACTTCAAATACGGCCTCGGCGGTATCATCTATCGACCAAACCACCACCGTAGCAATTTCAATCGGGTTTCCATGTTTATCGTTGACCTTCATTTGACTCGATTCAAAGTTACGAATTCTTAATGAAATTGTTTTACGGATAAAGAGTGGAATAGTCCAACGAAGACCTGCAGCTTTTACTGTGCCAACATAACTACCAAAGAAGGTCATTACCTTAGCTTGATTTGGTTGCACCATGAAAAAGCCAGGGATCGCAGCAACAGTCAATATAAAGACCAGTACCGTCATTAATTCTATATTGCCCATCGCAGCCTGACTCGTGATAAAAATTGCCGCGACGACTAGCGCAATAAAAGCACTATAGCCATTAATCGAAAAACCTTTTTTCTCGTTCATGTAAACTCCTTATAAAAACAAAAAGTGATATCACTTTGATATCAAAATAATTACATCATAATAAAACATTTGCAACTACTGATAAGACTTTTACAAGAGCAACTACTTTGAAATGACGTAATTAACTGAGGCAAAGTGCAGAAAAAGTTAAGCAATTATCACAAAAAAGGCCACAAACACTGTGTTTGTGGCCTTTTAAATAAACAACTGTTGTCCTGAAGGTTGCAACAATTACTTACACTAATTTATTCTTACGAGATATTGTTAGATGTGCTCTACAGCAACAATTTCATATTCAACAATGCCGCCAGGGATAGTAATTTCAATCTCACTATCAACCTCTTTACCTATTAAACCACGAGCGATAGGTGAGTTTAATGAAATACGACCTGTTTTGAAATCTGCTTCGTCATCACCAACAATTTGGTAAGTCACTTCAACTTCAGTATCTATATTAAGTAACGTAACGGTAGTACCGAAAATAACTTTGCCATGATTAGGTATGGTTGTTACATCAATAACTTGTGCATTACATAATCGGCCTTCAATATCTTGTATACGACCTTCACAAAAGCCCTGCTCTTCTTTTGCTGCATGGTACTCTGCATTTTCTTTTAAATCACCGTGCTCTCGAGCATCAGCAATATCTTTTACGATACGAGGACGTTTTTCTGTTTTTAAGAATTTAAGCTCTTCTTGTAACAGTTCCGCACCACGAAGGGTCATTGGGTATTTAGTCATTATTATCATCTCATTCTAACAATAAAGGTGGTTAATCTCGCTTATGAACAGCAGATAACCACCTTTAAAAACTTTAAATAAGCTCAAAGTCACTCAGGACTTTAAGCCTTATGCATTTTATTTACAACGAATTATGTAACTCTTGAACAGAGCGTACTGTACTCATTTCATCAGCAGCATGCGCCATACAGGTAGCAAATGCGGCATTTAATGTTGTTGTATAAGCTACTTTATAACGTAATGCTCCACCACGTAATACTTTAGAATCTTCTATGGCTTTTCGGCCTTCTGTCGTATTAATGATGTAACTGTATTCGCTATTTTTAATTCTATCAAGTATATGTGGACGACCTTCATGTACTTTATTTACTCGTCGAACCGGAACGCCCGCTTCACGTAAAATCACTTCAGTACCGTGAGTCGCATCAATATCATAACCTAAATCAACCATAATTTTAGCTAATTCTAGTACACGTACTTTATCACTGTTTCGAACTGAAATTAACGCACGACCAGTTTTTGGAACAGAAACACCGGCACCAAGGTTTGCTTTAGCGTACGCTTCTTCAAACGTATCACCTACGCCCATGACTTCACCCGTTGAACGCATTTCAGGGCCAACTAGCGGATCACTACCGTGGAACTTGTTAAATGGTATAACAACTTCTTTAACTGAGAAGTAGTTTGGAATGACTTCTTTAACAATGCCTTGTTCTTTTAATGACTTACCAGCCATTACGCGTGCACCAACTTTAGCTAATGGTACTGACGTTGCTTTTGAAACAAAAGGAATGGTACGAGCAGCACGTGGGTTTACTTCAATTAAGTAAACTTCACCATCTTTAACAGCCATTTGCGTGTTCATCAAGCCAATTACACCTAACTCAAACGCTAAGTCTGATACTTGCTTACGCATAACATCTTGGATTTCTTGGCTTAAGCTATAGGCTGGTAGTGAACAAGCACTATCACCTGAATGAACACCGGCCTGTTCAATGTGTTGCATAATACCGCCAACAACGACATCTGTGCCATCACAAACAACATCAATATCCACTTCAATCGCATCATCAAGGAAGTGATCAAGTAATACTGGAGAGTCGTTCGATACGCTTACAGCTTCAGTCATATAACGACGTAAATCATCTAGGTCATATACGATTTCCATTGCGCGGCCACCAAGAACATAAGATGGACGAACAACTAATGGGAAACCAATACTTTCAGCTTTTGCCATTGCTTCATCTAGTGACGTTACGGTGGCATTTTCTGGCTGTAGTAGAGATAAACGGTCAACCGCTTGTTGGAAACGCTCTCTATCTTCTGCGCGGTCAATCGCGTCTGGCGAAGTACCGATAATTGGTACACCAGCTGCTTCTAAAGCACGTGCTAATTTAAGTGGTGTTTGACCACCGTATTGCACGATTACGCCTTTCGGTTTTTCAACACGAACAATTTCTAAAACGTCTTCAAAAGTGATTGATTCGAAGTAAAGTCTATCTGAGGTATCGTAATCTGTTGAAACCGTTTCAGGGTTACAGTTAACCATGATAGTTTCAAAACCATCTTCACGAAGTGCTAATGCAGCGTGAACACAGCAGTAATCAAACTCAATACCTTGACCGATACGGTTAGGGCCACCACCTAAGATCATGATTTTATCATTATCTGTTGGGTTAGCTTCACACTCTTCATCATAGGTAGAGTACATGTAAGCAGTATCAGAACTAAACTCTGCAGCACAGGTATCAACGCGCTTGTACACTGGGAAAATTTCAGCGTTATGGCGTTTTTTACGTACTTCAGCTTCGCTTACACCAATGAGCTCAGCTAAACGTGAATCAGCAAAACCTTTACGTTTAAGTTTACGTAAATATTCAGGGTTTAATACTTTTAAACCACCTTCACTAACTTTAGCTTCATCTAAAATGATGTCTTCAATTTGTACTAGGAACCAACGGTCAATTTTAGTTAGTCTAAAGATATCTTCAACACTTAAGCCTAAACGGAAAGCATCAGCAACATACCAAATACGATCTGCACCAGCTTCTTGCAACTCATGCATTATTTTAGTTTTAGCACCCGGCTGAGTTACATCAACAATAGAGTCAAAACCGTTTACGCCAACTTCTAGACCACGTAATGCTTTTTGCATTGACTCTTGTTGGTTACGGCCAATAGCCATCACTTCACCAACTGACTTCATTTGCGTGGTTAATCTATCTTCTGCACCGGCAAATTTTTCAAAGTTAAAGCGTGGGATCTTAGTAACGACATAATCGATTGTCGGTTCAAATGATGCTGGTGTTTTACCGCCAGTGATATCATTTGTTAATTCATCAAGGGTGTAACCAACAGCAAGTTTTGCCGCGATTTTAGCAATAGGGAAACCTGTTGCTTTTGATGCTAATGCTGATGAACGAGAGACACGTGGGTTCATCTCGATAATAACCATACGACCTGTATCAGGACAAATACCAAACTGTACGTTTGAACCACCTGTTTCAACACCAATTTCACGAAGAACAGCCAAAGATGCATTACGCATGATTTGGTATTCTTTATCCGTTAATGTTTGCGCTGGTGCAACCGTGATTGAGTCACCAGTATGAATTCCCATTGGGTCAAAGTTTTCAATCGAACAAATAATGATACAGTTATCATTTTTGTCGCGAACCACTTCCATTTCATATTCTTTCCAACCAATTAATGACTCATCAATCAATAATTCTGTTGTTGGCGATAAATCTAAACCACGGATACAAATTTCATCGAATTCTTCAGTGTTATAAGCGATACCGCCACCAGTACCACCCATAGTAAATGATGGTCTGATGATACAAGGAAAGCCTAGATGTTTGCTTGCTTCGTGTGCTTCTTCGATTGAGTGCACAATTTCAGCACGTGGTGTTTCTAAACCAATCGCTTTCATTGCTTTGTCAAAACGACTACGGTCTTCAGCTTTGTCAATTGCGTCAGCTGTTGCACCAATCATTTCAACATTAAATTCTGCTAATACGCCTTTGGCTTCAAGCTCTAAAGCACAGTTTAATGCCGTTTGACCACCCATAGTAGGTAGAACAGCACAAGGACGTTCTTTTTCAATAATATTACGTACAACTTCCCAATGAATTGGTTCGATGTATGTCGCATCGGCCATATCTGGGTCAGTCATAATTGTTGCAGGGTTAGAGTTAACTAAGATAACTCGGTAACCCTCTTCACGAAGTGCTTTACACGCTTGCGCGCCTGAATAATCGAACTCACAGGCTTGACCAATAACAATTGGGCCTGCACCTAAGATCAAGATACTTTTTAAATCAGTACGTTTTGCCATTTTCTTTTCTCTCTTCTCTTGTCTGTCGGTTTAAGCGTTGTTTGATTTGTAGATGTTGATCAAGTCAATAAAGTGATCAAATAATGGCGCCGCATCGTGTGGACCAGGACTTGCTTCAGGGTGACCCTGGAAGCTAAATGCTGGTTTATCTGTACGATGAATACCTTGTAATGAATCATCAAATAAAGACTTATGGGTAACTTTTAAGTTGCTTGGTAGGTTAGCTTCATCAACAGCAAAACCATGGTTTTGTGAAGTAATCATAACAACATCACGACCGAAGTCTTTTACCGGATGGTTAGCACCATGATGGCCAAATTTCATTTTTATTGTACTTGCGCCACTTGCTAGACCAAGTAATTGATGACCCAAACAAATACCAAACACAGGTATCTCTGTTTCTAGGAAAGTTTTGATCGCTGAGATAGCGTAATCACATGGCTCTGGGTCACCAGGTCCATTTGATAAGAAAATACCATCTGGGTTCATTGCAAGTACTTCACTTGCTGGTGTTTGTGCAGGTACCACAGTTAATTTACAACCACGGTCAACTAACATACGTAAAATGTTACTTTTCGCACCAAAGTCATATGCTACAACATGAAATTCAAGGTTTTCAGGTTTTGTAAAGCCCTTGCCAAGTTCCCAGCTACCGTCAGTCCATTGGTATTGCTCTTTCGTTGAAACAACTTTTGCTAAGTCCATACCTTTAAGGCCTGGAAATGCTTTAGCTTGTGTTAATGCTTGAGCTTGTAAGCTTTCATCACTGCTGTCATCAAGTGTTAGGATACAGCCATTTTGAGCACCCTTTTCACGTAAAATGCGCGTTAATTTACGTGTATCAATATCAGCAATACCTAAGATATTGTTATCAATTAGGTAGTCACTTAAATTCTGTTCATTACGAAAGTTACTAGCAAGTAAAGGCAAATCACGAATAACTAGGCCTTTAGCAACAATGCTACTTGACTCTTTATCTTCGTTATTAGTACCAGTATTACCGATGTGCGGGTAAGTCAGGGTAATAATTTGCTCTGCATATGATGGATCGGTAAGAATTTCCTGATAACCTGTCATCGAAGTGTTAAATACCACCTCCCCAACAGCCGACCCTTGTGCACCAATTGCGGTGCCTTTAAAAACAGTGCCGTCTTCAAGCACTAAAATAGCAGATGTAGCCAATGTAACCTCCAAAGAAGAAATAAACGTAAACGCGCA
>MAAC01012580.1_pt1 | contig 13880 bp, 17 predicted proteins | sample 1115981 | NCBI WGS metagenome assembly MAAC01 (sample SAMN04961126, study PRJNA320927) | seawater metagenome | isolation source: sample BD02T64 sea water enriched with oil for 64 days | place: USA:Gulf of Mexico | collected 2013-07-27 | reverse complement strand
CGGTTCTCGTAGTGGCTGCACCGGCAGGTCGCATCATCCAGCAGGCGGCAGGCCACGCGGGTCAGGGCGACTTCTTCGGTGTCTTCGTCTTCAAGCTTGTTCAGGCAGCATTTTCCGCAACCGTCACACAGCGCTTCCCATTCGTCCTGCGACATCTTGGTCAGCGGCTTCTTTTCCCAGAACCGTTTGGCAAGACCTTTGGCGGCAATCGCATCGGTCATAGCGCGGCCAGAATGCTGCGGGCCTGTGCGCTGTCGGCATCCATCTGGGTGATCAGCGCGTCAAGATTGTCGAATTTTTCCTCGCCACGCAGGTGGTCGACCAGCGCGACAGAGACATGCTTGCCGTAGAGATCGCCTTTGAAGTCGAAGATGAATGTCTCGAGGTTGGCCTTGTTCGCGCCGAACATCGGGCGCACGCCAAGGCTGGCAACGCCGTGGTAGCGCCCTGCCTGCGGCCCTTCAAGCACATCGACAAGCACCGCATAGACACCAAAGGCCGGCGGGTGCAGCCCGTCGATTGACATATTCGCCGTCGGGTAGCCCAGTTCGCGGCCACGCTTTTCACCGTGCAGGATCGGGCCTTCAACGCGGTGCCAATGGCCCAGCATCGCGGCGGCGTCGCGGGGGCGTGCCTCTGTCAGCGCGTTGCGGATCGCGGTCGAGGACACGGTATCAGGGCCCTTCGCCATCAGCGGCGCGATGGTCACGCCGAACCCCATCTCGGCACCGAAGGCCTGCAGCTGGTCAGCGGTGCCCGCGCGCGCCTTGCCAAAGCGGAAGTCCGCACCCACGACCACATGGCGCAGGCCCAGCCCATCAACGATCACCTCCTGCGCAAAGGCGCGGGGGCTGAGGCCGGATAGAGCGGCATCGAACCCCAGCTCATACAGCTTGTCGACGCCGATCTTTTGCAACTGGTGCGCCCGCGCCTCTGCGCCCATCAGGCGGAAGGGCGGGGCGTCGGGGGCGAAATATTCGCGGGGGTGTGGCTCGAATGTGACCACGCCCAAGGGCGCGTCGGGCAGGGCGGCGCGGGCCATGTCGATGACCGAAATAGCGGCGGTCGCCCCCTGATCGGAAGCGGATACAAATTGATAGTCGCGAATGATTTCCATGCGCTTGGTGGTAGCCCCCTCTGCCGGTGCTGACAAGCAGCGGGGCGGGTCACGGTGCCGAAAAACCGCAGCGTCGTGGGGCGGGCGCTGGCGGGAGGGCTATCGTCAGTCGAACTTGCGCGACGGGGCCAGAACGGTTGCTTCGCCAATCAGGACCTTTTTGCCGTCAATCGCACAGTAGACCAGATCGCCGGGGCGCACGGGGGCCAGAAACTTGAGCGACTGCGCCATGTAGACGGTGCCATGCCCCGGCAACTGCTCTCCGATCACGGCAGAGATCAGGCCCGCAGTCAGCATGCCGTGGGCGATCCGCCCCTCAAAGATCGTGTCCTGCGCATAGGCGTCGTCCAGATGTACCGGATTACGATCAGTCGACACTTGCGCGAACATCTCGATGTCTTCGTCGGTGATGACCTTGCGCAGATAGCGCGTCATGCCGATTTCGATATCTTCAATACAGATCGTTCCACGGGGCAGATTATCCAACATGCCAGCCCTTTCAGTAATAAAGTGACGCCAGTTTTATCCAGTGTGAAACTTAATTACTTTGCAGGCGCAGAAACGCAAGGAAAAAGTAGGTCAGCGTAGGTGTCCAATTGTGTAGGTCGGAGCCGATGTTTCCTTTTCCAAATAGCGGGTTAGCGCCTCGGGATCGGGCTGGGTCTGCGTTTCGGTTTCCCGCGCGGCCAGACCGCCAGAGATGAAAAGCGAATCGATATCCTCGCCCATGGCCCCTTTGACATCAGTATGGATGCCGTCGCCGATGGCGAGAATGCCATTGTCGGTGATGTCCTTGTCCAATGCGTAGAGCTTGCGGCGGGCCAGATCATAAATCGGTGGGTGCGGCTTGCCGAAATACAGGCTTTCCCCGCCCATCTCGGTATAAAGCGCCGCGACAGCACCGGCGCACCATTCGCGCACATCGCCACGGTCCACCACGATATCGGGGTTCGCGCAAAGCAGCTTGAGCCCCTTTTGCTTGGCATAAAGCAGTTGTGGGCGCAGCACTGAGGGGTCTTCGGACGGATCGAAAGGGCCGGTGCAGACGATGCCCTCGGCGTCTTCCAGATCAACCCGTTGGATATCGACAGGATCATCAAGCACGTCGCTGGGATCAAAGAAGTGCTTGTCCGTGGGCGGGCCAAGGTGCCAGACCTGCGTGCCCACCATGCCGCGATACATCGCCGTACGCGCAGAATCGCCCGAGGTGGCAATATCGTCCCACGCATCATCCGGTACGCCGAAATGCGCCAGTTGTTTGATCACGCCGTCGCGGGGGCGGGGGGAGTTTGTGACCAGCACCACCTTGCCGCCGCCGTTGCGATAGGCTTGCAGTGCGGTGACCGCATCCGGAAGCGCCTTGACCCCGTCGTGGACGCAGCCCCAAAGGTCGACGAACAAGGCGTCATAGCGGTCAGAGATTTCGAAAAGGTTATTGATAATCTGGGTCATGGGCCGCTTTCCAATCTGCAAGAGCTTTGCACCGCAGAAAGCACACATCCCCCCGCGGGGCAACTGGGCAGCGCAACAGGCCCGCGCCGTGATGCGTGTCAGAGCCGCGCCAAGCCGTCCGCGATTTCGCCCGCGATGGCGGCGGCATCCACCCCCTCACGTTCCGCCGAGACGCGCAGCCCTAGCACATCGGACTGGTAGCGCCGCGCCAGATTGCGCGGATCGTGATCATTGCTGATGTCACCGGCGGCTTGGGCTTGGGAAAACAGCTCTGCGAACATCTGCTCCATCTTCCGCAGATGGGCGTTTGCCTTTTGCGCCAGCGGATGACGGTGGGCTTGCAGTTCAAGCAGGGTTTTCGACAACATGCAGGCTTTGGCCGGTGCGGTGTCATTCGAAATCACCATGCGGGGAAATTTTTGTAGCGCGGGCAGGGGGCCTTCGTTACGGGCAAGCGTCTTCATCCGCTCTGACCCGTCAGCAGCGTAGCGATCAAGCGCCAGTTCGAACAGCGCATCCTTTGACCCGAACGCTGCATAGAAGCTACCCGGCTTCATCTTAAGGCTCGCCTCCAGGTCCTTCAGCGACGTGCCCGCCCAACCGCGTTGCCAGAACAGATCGCGGGCGCGTTCGATCAGATCTTCGCGGTCATAGCTGGGTTTGCGGGGCATGGGATCACCTTTTCTTGAATGATTGCTCAATTATATACTTGAGTGATCGCTCAATAAACCCTAAATGTACTTTAGCGAAACATTTACAGGAGCTTTTCCATGTCCTTCCCATCCCACGATCTTGATACCGCACCCGAAGCCTCCAAGCCGCTGCTTGAGCAGTCGCAAAAGGCCTTTGGCCGTCTGCCCGGTTTGCACAAGGTTCTGGCCGAAAGCCCACAGGCTTACGAAGGCTATCAGGTGCTGCACAAGCTGTTCATCGAAACCGATTTTGATGCGGAAGAGCTGACAGTGGTCTGGCAGGCGATCAACGTCGAGAACGAATGCCACTACTGCGTCCCCGCGCACACAGGTATCGCCAAGATGATGAAGGTATCGGACGAAATCTCCGACGCGCTGCGCAATGAAACCGCGCTGCCGACACCCAAGCTGGAAGCGCTGCGCACCTTTACCGTCCAGATGTTCCGCCAGCGTGGCAACGTGTCTGACGATCAGATGAAAGCGTTCTTCGACGCGGGCTATGGCCATCGCGCGGTGCTGGATGTGATCCTTGGGATGGCGCAGAAAACCATCTCCAACTACGTGAACCACGTCGCGCAGACGCCCGTCGACGACGTATTCAAGCCGCTGGCATGGGAACGCGGCGATACCCCTTTGAAGGTATAAGCCGTTCGCGCTCCGGCGCGGCGCTGAAATGACAAAAGCCCACCTGATCTCAGGGGGGCTTTTGCGTTTGTGCCCCCGCCAAGCAGGGAGCCAGATAGGTCCGTTTAGACTTTGATGTTCGGGATGATCTGCTTTTTTCGGCTCATCACACCGGGCAGGACAACGCTGCCACCGGTGACGGTCGCGCCAAAGCTTTTCTCTGCCACAGACTTGGTAAAGTCGTTGGGGATCAGCATGGTGGCTTCTTCGTTCAGGATGTCGACAACGAAGAGCAATACCTGATCGGCCCCGTCTTCCGTGGCAACGCCGGGCATTGCGGCCATCAGCGCGTCTTTGCGGCTCAGCACGGCTGCGGGCGATGTGGTTTCCAGAACGGAGACGCGGAATTTCTTGCCGTCGACTTCGTATTCTTTCGAATCCATGCGCAGCAGCTCTGCCTCGGAGAATGACGAGACGTCGGACTTCGCCGCAAACATCTGCGCCGCATATTCAGCGATGTCGACACCCAGATCCTTGGCCAGCGCGTGGGCGATGGCGGTGTCTTCTTGCGTTGTGGTCGGGCTGCGGAATTCCAGCGTGTCGGACAGGATGCAGGTCAGCATCGCGCCTTTGATATTGGTGGGCATCTGCGCCATGTCATCACCGATCATCTTGTACATGATCGTCGCGGTGCAGGCGAGCGTCTCCATCACGATGTTGACGGGGCCTTTGGTTTCAAGCCCGCCCACCAGACGGTGGTGGTCGATGATGGCGGTGATGTCCGCGTCATTGATGCTGGCGGGCAGCTCGGCAGGGTTGTTGGTGTCAACGATCACAACGGGCTGGTCGGCCTCCACGTCATCGATGATCTGCGGCTTGTCCAGCTTCCAGTGGTCCAGCATGAACAGCGCTTCGGTGTTGGGCTCGCCCAGCAGGGCGGGGGCGGCGTCGACGCCTTTGATTTCATTCAGGTACCATGCCCAGATGATCGGGCTGCCGGTGCTGTCTGTGTCGGGGGATTTATGGCCAAAAACAAGCGTTGTCATAGGAATGTCCTGCAGTGGGAGAGTGTTGATTTGCGCGCCTTATATGGTTGGTTGGCGCAGTTGTCACCACCTGCCTGATAGCCGCGCCTTTGGGGTTCTCAGCAGCGGGGCAAAGCTGGTAGCACTGCACCCATGACAAACCCGCGCGAAACCGACCTTTACCCGCCGATCAAATCCTTTCTCGAGGATCAGGGCTATGTCGTGAAGTCAGAGGTGGGGGCTGCCGATGTCGTGGCCGTTCGCGGGGCAGAGCCGCCGGTGGTGGTAGAGCTGAAGCTGGGCTTTAGCCTCGCGCTGTTTCATCAATGTATCGCGCGTCTGTCGGTCAGCGATGATGTCTACCTGGCGGTCGCCCGTCAGCCGGGCAAACGTTTTGCCAAGGCGGTCAAGGACAACACGGCACTGGCGCGGCGTTTGGGGTTGGGGTTGATCACCGTGCGGCTGAAGGATGGTCTGGTCGAAGTGCATTGCGATCCAGGCCCCTATGCGCCACGCAAAAGCGCCAAGCGGCAGGCGCGGCTGCTACGCGAATTCGCACGGCGTCAGGGTGACCCGAATGACGGCGGGCAGACGCGGGCAGGGCTGGTCACCGCCTATCGGCAGGATGCGCTGAAGCTCGCGATGTACCTGTTCGAGGCAGGGGCCAGCAAAGGTGCCCATGTCGCGCGCGAAACCCAGGTTCAGCGGGCCACCGCCATGATGCGCGACAATCACTACGGATGGTTTGAAAAGATCGAGACAGGCATATACGGCCTGACCCCGACAGGTGCCGAAGCCGTTTCCGCCGCGGGGCGGGTGCTTGGGTCGGACTAGCCTGCTCGGGCCACGGTGCAAGTTGGCTAAAATTTTTCAAATTACCGTGGTTGACTAGGGCCGTGCACATCCTTAGCTATCCCTCGTTAGCACTCGGCAGGGCTGAGTGCTAATGGCTGCACCCCTCGACCGGAGGGGCGGCTTGGGAGAATAACTTTGAGCCTTAAGGAGCTGAAAGATGGCATTTAAACCGCTGCATGACCGTGTGCTGGTGCGCCGCACCGAAAGCGAAGAAAAAACCAAGGGTGGCTTGATCATCCCTGATTCCGCAAAAGAAAAACCCTCCGAGGGTGAAGTTGTTTCTTGTGGCGAAGGCGCGCGCAAGGACAGCGGTGAGCTGATCGCAATGGCTGTAAAAGCCGGCGACAAGGTTCTGTTCGGCAAATGGTCCGGCACAGAAGTCACCCTGGACGGCGAAGAACTGCTGATGATGAAAGAAAGCGACATCATGGGGATCCTGTCCTGAGCTCAGGCAGACCGGGGCCTAGCGCCTCACCCAAGATACGCTGACATCAACCCAAGATTTTAGGAGAGACACTATGTCTGCTAAGGACGTAAAATTCGGGACCGACGCCCGTAACAAGATGCTTAAGGGTGTGAACATCCTTGCCGATGCCGTCAAAGTCACACTGGGCCCCAAAGGCCGTAACGTTGTGCTGGACAAATCCTTTGGCGCGCCTCGCATCACCAAAGACGGTGTATCCGTAGCGAAAGAAATCGAACTGGAAGACAAGTTCGAAAACATGGGCGCACAGATGGTCAAGGAAGTTGCTTCCCGGACCAACGACGAAGCGGGTGACGGTACAACAACCGCAACCGTTCTGGCCCAAGCCATCGTTAAAGAAGGCATGAAATCGGTTGCCGCTGGCATGAACCCGATGGACCTGAAGCGCGGCATCGACATGGCGACCACCACTGTCGTCGAAGCGATCAAAGCAGCAGCGCGCCCTGTCAACGACAGCGACGAAGTTGCCCAAGTCGGCACCATCTCTGCAAACGGCGAGAAAGAAATCGGCCGTCAGATCGCGGACGCGATGCAGAAAGTCGGCAACGAAGGTGTGATCACCGTCGAAGAGAACAAAGGTCTGGAAACAGAGACCGATGTTGTTGAAGGCATGCAGTTCGACCGCGGTTACCTGTCCCCTTACTTCGTCACCAACTCCGACAAGATGACTGTCGAGCTGGAAGACGCGATCATCCTGCTGCACGAGAAAAAACTGTCCTCGCTGCAGCCAATGGTTCCCCTGCTTGAGCAAGTGATCCAGTCGCAAAAACCACTGCTGATCATCTCCGAAGATGTTGAAGGCGAAGCGCTGGCAACTCTGGTTGTCAACAAACTGCGCGGCGGCCTGAAAATCGCAGCGGTCAAAGCACCTGGTTTCGGCGATCGCCGCAAAGCCATGCTGCAAGACCTTGCGATCCTGACAGGCGGTCAAGTGATCTCCGAAGATCTGGGCATGAAGCTCGAGTCCGTTACAATGGACATGCTGGGTTCGGCCAAGAAAGTCACCATCACCAAAGACGAAACAACAATCGTTGACGGCGCTGGCGAGAAGGCCGAGATCGAAGCACGTGTTGCTCAGATCCGTAACCAGATCGAAGAAACCACATCCGACTACGACAAAGAGAAGCTGCAAGAACGCGTTGCCAAACTGGCAGGCGGTGTTGCCGTGATCCGCGTTGGCGGCATGTCCGAAGTTGAAGTCAAAGAGCGCAAAGACCGCGTTGATGATGCCCTGAACGCGACACGTGCCGCTGTTCAAGAAGGTATCGTTGTTGGTGGTGGTGTTGCACTGGTTCAAGCGGGCAAAAAGCTCGAAGGGCTGACAGGCGACAACGCAGACCAGAACGTTGGTATCGGCATCGTCCGCAAAGCGCTCGAAGCGCCTCTGCGTCAGATCGCTGAAAACGCTGGTGTTGACGGTTCCGTAGTGGCCGGCAAAATCCGCGAAAGCGACGAACTGAAGTTCGGCTTCAACGCTCAGACCGAAGAATATGGCGACATGTTCAAATTCGGTGTTATCGACCCTGCCAAAGTTGTGCGTACAGCGCTGCAAGACGCGGCATCCGTTGCTGGTCTGCTGATCACAACCGAAGCCATGGTTGCCGACAAACCGTCGAAAGACGGCGGCGCAGCCGGCGGCATGCCCGACATGGGTGGCATGGGCGGCATGGGCGGCATGATGTAAATCACGCCGCGGGGGCGATTACGCCCTTGTGCTGACAGAATGAAGGGGCGCATCACCAGATGCGCCCCTTTTTCGTGGTACGTCGCGCGTCGGTAGCCTAAGCAGTCGCCATGCGTATTTTCTTCCTCACCGCCCTTGTGATGGTCGCCTTCGCGGCCAACTCTGTCCTGACCCGCTTTGCCATCGCGGGCGGGCATATTGACCCCACCGGATTTGCCGTTGTGCGGGTGTTGTCAGGGGCGGTGCTCTTGGCGCTGCTGGTCGTGCTGCGCGGCGGGCGGATGCCCTTGCTGCGACGTCAACAGGGGCTGGGGGCGGTCACGCTGGCCGTCTATATCGTAGGTTTCTCGCTCGCCTATCTCACGCTGGACGCAGGCTTGGGCGCGTTGATCCTGTTCGGTGTGGTTCAGATCGCCATGTTCGCCCATGGTGCGCTGTTCGGCGTGTCACCGACACCGCGCAAGCTGTTAGGGGCGGGGGTGGCCTTTGCCGGATTGGTGCTGGTGCTCTGGCCGTCGCAAGGCGTGGCAGTTGACCCATTGGGTGCCATGTTGATGATCGCCGCAGGGCTCGGCTGGGCCGCCTATACGATCATTGGCCGCGGTGCGTCTGACCCGCTGGCAGGCAGCGCGGGGAACTTTGTGATCTGCACGCCCTTGGTCGCTATCCTGCTGCTGGTGCAGCCGACATTCTACACCCCCGCGGGCATTGCTCTTGGCGTGGTCTGCGGGGCCGTCACCTCGGGCCTCGGATACGCGCTGTGGTATGCGGTGCTGCCAAGGCTGGCGCAGGCGACGGCGGCGGTGGTGCAACTGTCGGTGCCGGTCATCGCGATCCTTGCCGGTGCGCTTTTGCTGGCAGAGCCTTTGGGCGCAAAGGTGGTCATTGCCACCGCGTTGGTGCTTGGCGGAATCGGGCTGGCGGTCAGCGCACGATCGGCTCCAGCGGGTCGTAGCTGATCGGGTCGTTGCCAAAGGCGACCTGCGCCAGACTATCCGGCTTGACCCGCAGGCCGCGCATGTCGTCGGGGGTGACCCAGCGGCGGTCGGTCACGATCCTTTCGGCGTCCTGCCACGCGGGGTCCACATCGGCAGAGCCGGTCACCGTGCAGTGAAAGTAGATATCCACCTGATGGAAATCCCCCTGAGGGTCGTGGAATTCATTCACCAGGCAGGGCACCCCCACGGCGATCTGCAGGCCGGTTTCCTCAAACACCTCACGGATCAGATTGTCGGGCAGGGCGCTGCCGCGTTCTACCCCGCCGCCGGGCGCGCACATCAGGTCGCTTTTGCCATCGGGATAGGCGTTGACCAGCAGCAAGCGGCCTTCATGGACCAACACGGCACGAACCGCCAAACGCGGGCTATTTTCCGCCATCTTACCCTCAATCTCGCCGCGCATGCGTCAAAGCATTTCACATGCGGCGTTTTCAGTCTATTTGACCCTAGCTATGAAAACACTGGTCACAATCACTTTCTCGCTTGGCGTGCTGTCGGGCATGGCACAGGCGCAAGCGCCGCTTTCCACCGCCGGAGAGGGGCGTTGCGTGGTGCTGTTGCACGGGCTTGCCCGAACAGAGACCTCCTTTGCCGTGATGGAGGCCGCGCTCGAGACCGAGGGCTACACCGTGGTGCGCCCCGGTTACCCGTCAACCACCGCCCCCGTCGAAGAGCTGACCCGCCGCACCTTGCCCGACGCAGTCGCGGCCTGCGGGACGCAAAAAGTTGATTTTGTGACCCATTCCATGGGCGGTATCCTTCTGCGGCAATGGGTTGCCGAAACAGGCGATGCGCGTATCGGCCGCGTCGTCATGCTGGCCCCGCCCAATCACGGCAGCGAGGTCGTGGACACGCTGGGTGATCTTGCCGCCTTTGACTGGATGAACGGTCCCGCAGGGGCGCAGATGGGGACGGGTGAAAACTCTCTTCCCCTGCGGTTGCCTCCGGTTACCTTTGATCTGGGCGTGATCGCGGGGACGCAATCGCTGAACCCCTATTTCTCGTCGCTGCTGCCGGGGCGCGATGATGGCAAAGTGTCCGTCCAATCCGCGCGGGTCGACGGGATGCGCGATTTTCTGATGCTGCCGGTGACGCATACGTTCATGATGATGAACCCGACGGTGATTGCGCAGACGATGACCTATCTGGACACAGGGAAATTCGACCGGTCGCTGGGGTTCGTGGACGCGGTGCTGGATTCAATCGGCTGCCCCGATGGGGCCTGCTTGCCGGGACAAAAGGCTAACGATGCTGAACGTTGAATTTACCGGGGCGCAAGTCTTGGGTGCGGATGCGCTTGAGCCCCGCCCGCTGGCGGTTGCGCAGGGGCTGATTACCGATGTGGCGCAAGCCACGCGCGTTGATCTTGACGGTTACATGATCGTGCCGGGGATCGTCGATGTGCATGGGGACGGGTTCGAACGGCACCTCGCCCCCCGTCGCGGTGCGATGAAAACCATGCAAGAGGGTCTGGTCGCCGCCGAGGCAGAGCTGGCCGCCAATGGCATCACCACCGCCGTGCTGGCGCAGTTCATCAGCTGGGAAGGCGGCCTGCGCGGCTATGAATTTGCCGAACAGGTCTTTGGCGCGATCCAGCAGGTGTCGGATACGTTGGTTACAGACCTGCGCGGACAGCTCCGGCTCGAGACGCATCTGCTGGACCTCTACGCCGATCTGCCGCAGCGCATGCAGGACTGGGGGCTGTCCTATGTCGTGTTCAACGACCATCTGCCGCACGACCGGCTGGCGAAAGGGCAGGTGCCCAAACGCATGGTAGGGCAAGCGCTGAAGGCAGGGCGCAATCCGGACGACCATCTGCGGATGATGCAAGACCTGCACGCCCAAAGCGCGGATGTCCCCGGCGCGCTGGACTGGCTGTGCAAGGTGCTGGCGTCGCGGGGCATCCAGATGGGCAGCCATGATGACACCACCGCCGAAGGGCGCGCCCTATGGCGCAAGCGTGGCGTGCGCGTCGCCGAGTTCCCCGAGACGCTGGAGGCAGCCGAAGCCGCAGCGGCGGCGGCGGATCATGTGGTGCTGGGGTCGCCCAATGTGGTGCGCGGCGGGTCGCACAACGGCAATGTTTCTGCGCTTGACCTGATTTCGATGGGGATCGGCGGGGCGCTTGCCTCTGACTACCATTACCCGTCGCCACGGCGCGCGGCCTTCATGCTGGCGGATCGTGGCGTATTGCCCTTGGCGCAGGCGTGGCACTTGGTATCGGCGGGGCCCGCGGCGGTGCTGGGGTTGTCGGATCGGGGCGTGATCGCCACCGGAAAGCGGGCTGATCTGCTGGTGCTCGACGCGCAGACGCGCCGTGTGGCCCTGACGATGTCGGGCGGGCGCGTCAGCTATATGTCCGGTGATATTGCCGCGCGGTTCCTTCGCTAGGCCCGCGCGGATATCGCCCTAGCTGGGCCGTTTGACGATGTTCACATGGCCCATCTTACGGCCCGGTTTGACGTCGGCCTTGCCGTACAGATGCAGCGCTGTGTCGCGCTGTTTCGCCAGCTCGAGCACGCGGTCCATATCGTCGCCGATCAAGTTCTCCATCACCACATCTGCATAGCGGCTGCCGTCGCCCAAGGGCCATCCCGCCACGGCACGGATGTGCTGTTCGAACTGGTCCACCGCACAGCCGTTCTGCGTCCAATGACCCGAGTTATGCACCCGTGGCGCGATCTCGTTCACGATGAAACCTTGCGGCGTGACAAAAAGCTCGACCCCCAGTACGCCGACATAATCCAGCGCATTCAGGATCTTGGCGGCCAGCAGTACCGCATCCATGCGCTGTGCGGCGCTTAGCCGGGCAGGGACTGTGGTGGTGTGCAGGATGCCGTCGCGGTGCACATTCTCACCGGGATCGAAACAGGCAACCTCGCCCGAGGGGCTGCGCGCGGCGATCACGGACACTTCGGCGGTGAAGTTCACAAAGCCTTCCAGGACCGCAGGATTGCCAGCCATATCCGCCAAGGCCCCCGCCGCATCATCCGCACTGCGCAGACGCGACTGGCCCTTGCCGTCATAGCCGAAGCGACGGGTTTTCAGGATCGACGGCGCGCCAATCGTCGTCATCGCGGCCTCCAGATCGGCGGCATTGGCGATATCGGCGAAGGGCGCGACAGTCAGGCCCAAACCTTCGAGGAACTGTTTCTCCACCAGACGGTCCTGACTGGTGCGCAGCGCCTCGCGGTTGGGACGGATGGGGGTGATGTTTTCGATCACATCCAGCGCATCTGTCGGGATGTTTTCAAACTCGAAGGTGACAATATCAACCGACTTGGCAAAGGCGGTCAGCGCGTCGACGTCATCATAGCCAGCGGTGGTCAGCGCATGGGCGACATCACCTGCAGGCGGGTTGGCACCGGGTTCAAAGATATGCGTGCGAAATCCCAGACGTGCGGCGGCAACGGCCAGCATGCGCCCCAATTGCCCGCCGCCCAAAATCCCGATGGTGGCCCCTGTCTTCAATGCTTCAGTCATCCGAAGGCTCCTCTGGGATGGAGGCGCTGAGCGCATCGCGCCAAGCGTCAAGACGGGTGGCAAGGGTAGGGTCTTGGAGGGCCAGAATGCCCGCCGCCATCAACGCGGCATTCGCGGCACCTGCAGCACCGATCGCCATCGTCGCGACCGGAAAGCCGCGGGGCATCTGCACAATAGAATAAAGCGAATCCACACCCGACAGCGCCTTGGTCTGCACCGGTACGCCGATCACCGGCACGCGGGTCTTGGACGCCATCATGCCGGGCAAATGCGCAGCACCACCCGCACCGGCGATGATCACCTGCAGGCCACGGTCGGCGGCGGTTTTCCCATAGCTCCACAACCGGTCGGGGGTGCGGTGTGCCGATACGATCTTGGCTTCGTAAGCGATACCAAGTTCATCCAGCAGCGTCGCTGCCTCGCGCATCGTGGCCCAATCGGACTGCGAGCCCATGATGATGCCGACAGGTGGATTTTCCATGAGAAAGGGCCTTTGCTAGAGCGTATAAGAAGCGCGCACTATAGCCATGATCGCCCGCGTGGCAATCCGCTGGCGGGCGCTGTCAGGCGGTAATATCGGGGGTCAGCCGGTCTTCGATCTGGGCAATCAGGTCTTTCAGGCGCAGCTTGCGTTTCTTCAGTCGCTGCAGCGTCAGCTGATCGCCCGTCCCCTTGTCGACCAGCGCCTGAATGGCATCGTCCAGATCGCGATGCTCGCGGCGAAACACCTCAAGCTCGACACGCAGGACATCGTCATTCTTCATCGACAGGTCGGAGGGAGGATTCATAGGTTTGGCTGATTCTTGCTATATCTAGGCCTGCGAATATAGGCGGTTGCAATTCAAAGGCATAGCCCTTGCGTCCTGCCCCCATGGCCCCCATATTTGATGCAGGTCGCCGAATACGGGGCCGGATGACTGACTGTCGCTTATCTTAAAGGACGTGTCTTATGACGAAATTAACGCTGGCTTCCTACCCGCATATGCTGGGTTTCGAGCAGTTGGAACGGGTGATGGAACGTACGGCGAAGGCCGGAAACGAAGGCTATCCACCGTTCAACATTGAACAAACGTCGGACTATAGCTACCGCATTACGCTTGCGGTTGCAGGTTTTGCGGAACAAGATCTCTCTATAACCGTTGAGGATAGACAGCTTGTGATCCGTGGCCGTCAGGTCGACACGCAAGAAGACCGAATCTTTTTGCACCGCGGGATCGCCGCACGCCAGTTCCAACGATCCTTCGTACTGGCCGACGGTGTAGACGTTGGCGAAGCGCTGATTGAAAACGGCCTGCTACACGTCGATCTCACCCGCGCGAAGCCCGAAAAGGTCGTTCAGACCATCAAGATCAGAAAAGGGGAATAAAATGCATAACGAAGAAACGCATGTTCAGGACCGTACCGTCTACGTCAAGATGATTGCCGTGTCCGACCTTCCCCTCGAAGTGCGCGAGCAGGCGGAAGGG
>MAAC01017058.1_pt1 | contig 13895 bp, 13 predicted proteins | sample 1115981 | NCBI WGS metagenome assembly MAAC01 (sample SAMN04961126, study PRJNA320927) | seawater metagenome | isolation source: sample BD02T64 sea water enriched with oil for 64 days | place: USA:Gulf of Mexico | collected 2013-07-27 | reverse complement strand
TCCTTGAAGTGTTTTGAGAATTGCCTTCAGCACTTGAATAGGTTTAATTCCTTCTTTTGGATATACTCTTTTACTGCTTCCTATAAAGGTTGGAATCCCTATTTGATCGAGCCAATTTCTAAAATCAGTATTGGTAAAATGAAGTAATGCTTGGTCTAAAAATTCATTTGGTGTGTACCGTTTAATAAGTTGATTTATCGGTTCTGAATGCGTTAAATTGAAACCACCTTTACCAGCAACTAAAAACTTACGCCCAGAGGTTTTGTTTTTTTCAAAAATGGTAATCGTAAATTTTTCAGCATCTAAAAAAGCAGCCAATAGAAAAGCGGAGGCCCCACCACCTATAATGGCAATTTGTTTTTTCATAAAACAAAAATAGGGCTTGTTAGAATGTTTAAAACATTTTTAAAGCGTTAAATTTAGCAGTACAATTGTCTACTCTCACCGAAGCATTAAGTTGGTAATAGGATTATTCCGTTTATGAAATTAGCCGTAAATAATGTTTTATTCTTCTATTTTAGGCCATTTCCAAGCATAGACTACGATTAAAAATGTAATTAAACTTTCCAAAATTGCTAGAAAAACATAAAAACTATACCAAGCAGTCAGGGAATTGATTGCTATGAGCACCATCATTAATGTGAATATTGACCCGAAAACGATATTTAGAATTCGATTAATTTTGGGTTTTAGAATAACTGATAAAGCAACCATTATGGAGGGAATTGCCAAAACTATAGATGCAATTAACAATTTGGTTGGGCTATTTAAAATATTCTCCCCTGTTAATAGATCATTCACTTTTTCGGGAACATACAGTTCAAAATAATCTCCATAGAGATAGCAAAATACTAGTGATGCCCAAAGGGCCGCAAGTTTGATTTTGATGTTTATTTTTGGATTTTCTAACATATTTATTTCATTTTTAATTAAATTACGTGTGTCTCTAATAATAAAGACGAAAATAGTTACTAATGGTTGCCTTAGTCTTTATTGAATTGGTGCCGTTTATTTTCAAATAGTGGGGAAGGTGTTTGTGAATGATTATTCCGCCTGTGGTACCTACTGTTTTTTTCCAAGCTTCAATTTATTCGTCCCCATAATTAATAACCACAAGCAGATTCCGATTTCTCCTGCGGAAGCTGGTATTCCGACAATGTCAGAAAAAATCGTTTTGTGGAAATCTGAATACAAGAAACCTCCAAAAAATGTAATCAAATAACCAAAGCAACCAGCCATTAAAAGTATTCCTAGAAGTTTTGGAAGGAATCCTGATTTATAAACTAAGTATCCAAAAGGAAACAACCAAAGGCCCCAGAATATTTGCGAGATTTCAATTCCATTATTATAATTATCAAGGTATAGCATTACTTGAGTTTGAAGATCGATGTTCCCCATTTTTTGTAAATATTCTGCTTTATTGATGAGCGTTAAAACAGAGAATTTGTTTAAGATATTTACAAAAGAAATAGGGATGCTTACTAATACAAAGAGTACCATAAGGTTAGCGTAAACTTTATTTACTGGCTGCAAGAGTTTGTACAAAACCAAGGGTAAAAGTAAGAAAGATAGAAAAGTGATAATGCCACTAACAATTCCTAATCGAAACAACAATTCAGAATTTATTATATTATCCAATGTTTTGGATGCACTTTCCCAAGCTATCAATTGGGAAGGAATGTATGCAAGATTAATTATTCCACTTATTATTAGAATTAAATAAAGAATACCGGCTTTTCTAGCTGTTTTATTCCTTGATGTCATAGTTATATATTTAAAAGGATTGTCTCCAATAAATATATAGACGTAACTATTTTATAAAGGGTTGCCTAGAGATATATCTGATTTTTTAAAATAGTAGGTAATAAATTAATATCCTATTACTTAATAGTTTTTTCTATAAAATCAATTGGTGAGAATACTATGCAACAAAGATGTGTGTTTTTCCCCAGAATTAGTGCTGGTATAGACATTACCTCGCATCCACTATCGGCACGAATTGCAGCTATGATTAATGATACTGCTATGAATGTTAAGGCACCAGTTGCTGCGGGTCCACCATAACCTATAAAAAATACTGCCAGAAATGGACCAATAGCCAAAATTGCACCAATCACTTTGTTAATATTTGGAAGATATTTTGATACATAGATTTGCACTAAAACATAAAAAACTACTAAAGCCAAAGTCCAACCCAACCTGATTAAAAATCCTTCCAAAGTTACTTCCAGGTACACTGGGTAAATTTCAGTTACAAAAAATATTCCTAATAATAATCTAAGAATTCTTCCAATTTTACCTGTTTTATTCATAGGGATGCTCTTTATGTTCAGTATTACAGTAATATTATTAGTCTTTAATTTTAAATCAAAAAAATTTATTGACTTATAGCTAACGGTCTTCTTTACTTTGCCCTGATATTAAATAGTTTTTTATTATTATTAAAAGGTACTCTTATTCTTCATAAGGGTCTGTATCATTAAATAATTCTAGTCCAATTCAATTCTAGCATTTTGATTTTCAATTTTTTGAAGGTGCTCTTCTGCTTTGAATTCTGATTCTTTAAAGTTTTCTCTGCTTTTTTTGGCTTGCTTTTGATAGTTCATACTTCTTGCAAAACGTCTAATACTATCCTCAGTGTCTAAAATTAGTCCAGGTACCGATACACTTTTCCCAGCTTTGTCTTTGGCTACCATAGTAAAATAAGAAGAATTACAATGTTTGGTGACACCAGATTTAATATTTTCAGACTCTACTCTAAGGCCTACCACCATAGAGGTACGCCCAGTGTAATTGATGGACGCTTTTAAAGTCAATAGTTCACCAACTTCAATTGGGTTTAAAAAATTCACCTTATTCACTGAAGCAGTAACGCAATAATACCCCGAATGCTTAGAAGCACAGGCAAAGGCTACTTGATCCATAAGACTGAGTACATAACCCCCATGAATAAAGCCACTAAAATTAGAATAACTTGGTAACATAAGCTGGGTCATACTTAGTTGTGATGCTTCAATGTTTTTATATTTCATGGTATATAATTAGGATTTTATTTTTCAGTTTTTTTACATTATTTATTCCTTTTAATTCAGTTATTTAAGAATATTATCTGCAGGATTTAAATAGTAATTATAAACTACTATTTTTAACCCTCTTCTTGTTTGGGGATATTTTTGAAACAATATATCCTACCAGCATTGCCAAAGCAAATGAAGGAGCCAACACATCCAATTCTATAAAATAAGCACCGATACCTTCCAGATTTGACATTACAAACTTGAAAAATATTACGGATGCAAAGCCGGTAATCATAGAAGCAATCGCACCTTTTTCTGTATAACCTTTCCAAAAAAGAGATAGAATAATAACTGGACAAAAAGTAGCTGCAATCCCTGACCAACCAAAAATCATAATCCAAAAAATCTGTCTATCTGGATATAGATTGTATAGTAAAACAGCAATACCCAATGCAACTATTGCCATTGCAACAGTCACTAGTCTCGAAAATTTTGTTAAGTCCTCATCTTTTAAATCTGGTCTGAATATTTTCTGATAAAAATCGCGTGTAATCGCGCTAGAAGCAAGAATAAGCAGCGAATCGATGGTGGACATAATCGCAGAAAGTACAATGGCAATAAAGATGGCAACTAGGATTGTTGGCAAGAACTCGTTGGTGATCATGCTTAGCACATCTTCCCCGCCAGTTCCTAATACAGATTCAGGATCTTGTCCTTCTGTTGTAAAATATATTCGAGCAAGAATACCAATGGTTACTGCTGCTGCATCTGTTAAGAGGGTAAAAAGCAGTGCAACCCATTTCCCTTTATCAATCTCATGTTCGCTTTTAATAGACATAAAACGAACATAGACTTGTGGCGACCCTAAGAAACCCAAACCAATCATCGAGAAACCAAGAATTGTAAATAAGTTCATCCATCCGTCATCGCTTCTTCCCATTACTTGTGTTAATGTAGGATCAATTGCGTTCAATCCTTCAGTAATTCCAGCGCCATGATCCATAGAGAACCATACCACAATAGGCAGTAAAACCAGTCCGAAAAACATGAGAATTCCCTGGAATAAATCTGACCAAACCGCAGCGACAAACCCACCGATAAAAATATAGATTAGGACAATGCTGAAACCAATTAGTACTCCAATTCGATAATCAATACCTAACATGGATTCGAATGCTATACCAGTTACATCCATTTGAGATGCAACATATATAACAACGAAAACCACCAAAACCGAAGCGGAAATAATACGAAGCGTGTTTGTAGAGGATTTAAAATGACTTTGAAGGTAATCGGGAATTGTGATTGCTTTATATTCGTCTGAACGTATTTTAAATCGTTTGGCCATAAATTGCCATGAAAGAAAAACCCCGAGCAATTCACCAGCAACAACCCAGTATCCAGAGTACCCAGCGATCGCTCCCATACCTGTTAAGCCAATTAAAAGCCAGCCAGACTCTCCTGTTGCTCTAGCAGAAAAAGCAACAGCCCAAAAGCCCATTTTTTTTCCTCCTAAATAAAAATCACTCATACTTTTTACTCTGCGAGAAGCTAAGATTCCGATTAGAAATAGAATAGCGACATAAATAGCTAGGACAGTAATTTTTGTAATCATAGATTTTGGATAATTATTTTTTTAAAGATATGCTAATAAATTAACTTGAATTTTCAGTAATGAATGCTATCGATTCTGTCTAAACGATCGATTTAATTGCGTTTATTTAATGTTAGGGAAGTTTTTATTATTTAGGTTAGTACCTATAGTTTGTGCGTTTGTTTTAATATTACATTTGAATATATAATTATGCTTTTAAAAATAGAATAGTCCAACAGTGTGTTTATGAAGAAGAAAAAAAATGAAATTAAAAAAATAAAAAAGCCTTGGCCAACTAAAGATGCTATGGAACAGGTTTATGAAATGAAACTTTGGGGGGATAGTAAATCTGAATTTTATTCAGGTGTAGGATCACATCATCCTGAGCTAGTAAATCCATATATAGCTATTTTAACAACATTTTTAACTTCATTTAAAAATCCTCTTTCGGTATGTGATTTGGGGTGTGGGGATTTTAATATAGGAAAAGAATTAGTAAAGCATACTAAGAAGTATCTTGCAGTAGATATAGTAGCAGACCTGATAGCGCATAATAAATCAACATTTAAAGCAGAAAATTTAGAATTCCATTGTTTGGATATTGCAGAAGATGATTTGCCCTCTGGAGATTGTGTTTTATTAAGGCAAGTACTACAACATATATCGAATGCTGAAGTACAAAGTATCGTGAGTAAACTAGCAGATTTTAAATATGTTATTTTAACAGAACATGTGCCAGAAGGAGATTTTGCACCCAATAAAGAGATTATTTCAGGACAAGGAACTCGACTAAAAAAACAAAGTGGTATCAACTTATTAGTGCCACCATTTAATTTTAAGGTAAAAAAAGAAAAACAATTATTGTCTGTTATTTTAAATGATGGTAAAGGGCTTATCTTGACTACGCTTTATGAAGTTTTTTAAAACATCAATGTTGATACCCTAAGTTGCTTTCTAATGTTTTGCAACATGGTTGTAAATGGCGTGTTATCGCTCTAAAAGTTTTTTAGAAACTTTATATGTCGCTGCATACGAAAGACCTTCTTGACGGGTCTTAAATGTCAAAAATGCTTTCTTATACCATTTTGAGTCAGTCGCTTTCTTTTTATGATCTTCATGTCCGGAAACAGCGTAGAGTTTACCATTTAGCCATGGTTTAATTTCATAAATTCCTATTCCGAAGTGTTCTACTCGTTCAAGAACGATTTCGAAATCCGATTCAGAAAAATAAGGAGTAGTCTCTTCGTCGAATCCATCATTAATGTTTTTCAAATCAGTAAATATATTTTTCTCTAAAAATTCAGTTTTTTCCATGTTGAGGGTAAGGGTTTATATAGGTTTAGTTGTAGGAAATCAGTAAGGGTTTTCCACCGTGGCACTAATATAATTAATTTGAGTGAATTTTCGCTATAGTTCTTTGTTGTAGTCCCTTTTTATTTATTTCCATTTGTTGATTTTTGGACCTAGAGTCTTTATCCCAAAAGCGATAATAATACCACCAGTAAAGAACATAATAAGACTATAAACAGCTGGGGCAATAGCATAGTTATCATTCATTAAAATTCCTGAAGCAATGGCAATTGCCATGGTACCATTTTGAATTCCAGACTCTATCGAAATCGTTAGCGATTGCGCTAAATTTAATTTTGCAATTTTCGCTGTTACAAAACCAACTAGCATGGTGGTAATGTTTAATGCTAAGGCTGTCAATCCTGCTTGTTGCAAATATGGAATAAGATCTTCTTTTTTCTTTAAGACCAATCCAATGATGACTAAAAACAAGACGGCGGCAGAAGCAATTTTAACGGGTTTATTCATTTTATCTGCAAAAGTAGGTTTAACGCTTTTTAATGCCATCCCAATAGAAACAGGAATGATTACGATTACAAATATTTGAATCACCGTTTGCAATTTGTTGATTTGGACCATTTCGTCTCCATCTAAAAATTGGGTTAAAGCAAAGTCTACAACAAAGGGAATAGTGAAAATAGTAATTAGGCTATTGGCGGTCGTTAATGAAATGGATAAGCCAGCATCTCCTTTTGCCAAATAGGTGATAAGGTTAGATGTTGGGCCACCAGGGCAAGCCGCCAAAATCATTAAACCAATGGCAATGTCTGTTCCTACATCAAATATGGAAATTAATACATAGGCAATAATTGGCAACAAAATAATCTGATTCAAAAGCCCAACTAGTATTGCTTTTGGATTTTGAAGTAATCGAATAAAATCATTTTTAACTAGAGACAAGCCCATGCCAAACATGATGATGATTAATGATATTGCGAGAATGATAGTTCCTATATCCATTGTTCTTAGGTTCCTTTTTAATTATAATTTAATACCTATCAATACCTTATTTTTTTGGCAGTTGATATCTTAATTTAGTTTGGCTATTATTGAAAGCGGCACGAAAATAAGAAAAAAAGTACAATTATTTTAAGAGTGATTTAGTGGTTTGATTAGCATTAGATTCAATATTATGCAAAGGATAAAATAGGGTATGAATTTGAAGTGTTTTTTGTTGTTGGAAACTTTTCAGCTAAGGATAGTATGGAATTTCAAAGTACTATTCTTTTGATCCTAACTTAATTATTTTTTTCTTTAATTATAGACATACAAAATTAAAAGTTTGCAGACTTTGTCTAAGGCAATCACTATGAGTAATGTACTAAAAATCGTATTAATTATAGCTTTTATTGTAGCATGCTTTTACTCGATTAATAACTTTTTTATTGTCTTATTGTTTTGGCTCTGAATTGTTAGAAAGTAGAGTTGAGGCTTTAAATTAAGTTCAAAATTATTATTGCCTTCAACAAGTGTAATGTTTTTTTGAACAACTTGTCCTAAAGCATTGTGTATCGTTAATTTCCCTGAGTTTTGAATAATAATAGAAAACTGATTTGATGCAGGGTTTGGATATATTTTAATTGCTTCATTTATTCCTGGATCAATTATGGATAAGGTATTGGTGTTGTTTAATTGAAAAGATAAGTCAGCTGACCATATTGCATCAAAAAGGCCATCATTATTGATATCTTCTGAATGTAACACAGATATGTTAAATGGATTTCCTTGTTGTATTGTATTAGCAGGACCGAAATTTCCTAATCCATCATTTGCATATAAAACAAAATTAAAATCTTTTGCTATGATAATATCTAAATCACCATCATCATCAAAATCTTTAATAGAAGCACCATACCTAGTATTTGGGTTACCATCAATCATTTGAAGGTTAGAAAAATTACCATTACCATCATTTTCCATCCAACGTATCCCAGAAGCGTTGTTAGCTTCACTAAATAAATCTAAATCACCATCATTATCCAGATCAACTAATTCTAAAAAAAGGTTATTACTACTAGGAATTAAGCTTGATCTTGTTGGATCATAGCTTATTATTCCATCAATGTTTTTGTAAATCGAAATAATTGACCCACCTGTTATGATGTCTCTGAATCCATCACCATCAATATCTTTAATTGTTAGGTCAAAAAAATCTTCAATAGGACCTGTAATGGTTTGTGATGTAAAGTTTGATAAACCGTCATTATAATAGATATTAAGGGTAGTACCACCAATAGCTACAATGTCTAAATCTGTGTCGTTATCAATATCCGCAACTTGAATATCACTATCAAAAAACTCAAAATTATCTATTGTATTTGCGGTAAAAGTGGTTGCATCATTAGTGTACACAATTACTGAATTTGTGGCATCTCCAATACTAACTATGTCTATCCATCCATCATTATTGAAATCTCCAGTTGCAATTTTAGTAAATAGGTTGTTTCCAGGTTCGATAGTGGTTTCCGGTCCAAATGTTAAATCTCCTTGGTTTAGATAGTAGGAAATAATACTTGCACTAAATTTTCGAGTGACTATAATATCTTTTAAGTTATCATTATTTATATCTGCAGTAATTATACCAGTAATATTGATAGTATTTGTATCAATCAAATTTGGGCTTGAAAATTGACCAAAAATAGTTGTTATAAATATAAACTGTAATAGTATAAATAGGAATATTACTTTTTTCATTTTCTTTTTTTCTGACTAGCGTTAAATTTTAATTTATTAGCTTTCTAAAATTTCACATTGTCTATAGAAATCCATTTCTATTTTGTGATGTGAAGAATGTGCTACAATTCGTTATATCATAAAATTACTATAACGGCACGAAAATAGAAAAAATAGTACAATTATTTTTAAAATAATTATAGTGTTTATGAGCCATTAGCCCTTTTAGATAAATAAAAAGGAGGGTGTGATTTTAAACTGTTTTATTAGAAGTACTTAGCTTACTTTAAAATTTTTGTAGGGTTTTTATCTTTGTCTATCGCTACAAAGGTAAACTCTCCAGTAACCGCTTTTTCTCTATGGTTGGAATACATTTGTTCTATAAAAATATCTACACGAACTTTTAAACTGGTATTTCCTAAATAGCTTACTTTTCCAGATAACTCAACTAAAGTTCCTGCTGGGATGGGTTTTTTAAAATCTATTCTGTCGCTACTAACAGTTACCATCCGTTGTCTGCTAAATCTGGTGGCAGTGATAAAAGCGGTTTCGTCCATGAGTTGCATGGCAGTACCCCCAAATAAGGTGTCGTAATGATTGGTGGTATTTGGAAATACGGCTTTAAAAATTTGTGTTTTAGATTGTTCAATACGTTCTTCTGTGGTCATTTCTTTTAATTTTTAGGTTTCCTTACTATAGTAAAAGTTAATTGTAAATTTTCTACTTTGCAACAAACGAAAATAAAAAATTATAAAAGAAGGGGATGGTTTATTTAATTTAAATTCTTCTCCATTTTAGAGTTAAATTTCTTCAATTTTAAAACCTGCTTCTTTTACTGCAGCTACCACTATAGCATCGTTTTCATCGTCCAATTCAACTTCTAAAATTTTATCTGAATTTTCAAGATTTACTTTCCAAGTGTCAATATTGTCTAACTCGTTTAAAAAAGGCGTTACCGATTTTAGGCAACCTCCACAATTGATGTTTGTTTTGTATTTTACTGTTTTCATATCTATTATTTTAACTATTAAATGGATTGTTTTTTTAATCGTAAGCTATTTGCGAGTACCGAAATGGAACTCATCGACATCGCAGCTCCTGCGATCATAGGATTTAAAAGAAACCCGTTGATAGGGTAGAGTAGTCCCGCTGCAATAGGAATTGCAATTAGATTATAGATAAATGCCCAAAATAAATTTTGGCGAATTGTTTTCATTGTCACTTTAGAGAGTTTGATGGCTTTGGCAATCTGTTTTAAATCGGAATTCATTAAAGTAATCCCCGCACTTTCCATGGCAATATCTGTTCCACTTCCCATAGCGATTCCAACATCTGCCTGAGCTAAAGCATGAGAATCGTTAATGCCATCTCCTGCCATGGCTACCGTTTTCCCTTCTTTTTGTAATTTTTCTACAAAATTACCCTTATCTGAAGGCATTACACCTGCTTGAAAATGTATAATACCAACCTTATTCGAGATTACCTTTGCCGTTTGTTCGTTATCTCCTGTAAGCATATGAATTTCTATGCCCATTTGCTGTATTTGTGCAATGGCTGCCATAGCAGTTTCTTTTACTTTATCGGCAACAGCAATTATCCCTTCCACCTTATGGGCAACACTAACATAAACTACCGTTTTTGCATCTTCTTTTAATTGTTCTGCTTTTTTAGCCAATTCCACAGGGATGTCAATTATGTTTTGCAACATCAATTTTTCATTTCCTACTCTGTAATCCTCACCTTCATATTGTGCTACAGCACCCATACCTGTAATACTTTCAAAAGAGTTTGTGGAAACTGATTCTGTATTTAATTTTCTGAGATGATGCACAATAGCATTTGCAATGGGATGCTCTGATTGGGACTCTATGGCTAATAGTACTTTTTCTAAAACGGCTGTATTACTTTTGTTTGCCCATAAAACATCCGTTACTTTTGGCTTTCCTTCGGTAATAGTCCCTGTTTTATCTAAAATCAGCGTGTCTATTTTATATGCTGATTCCAATGCCTGAGCGTCTTTTATTAAAATTCCCTGTTGTGCACCTTTACCAATCCCTACCATTAAAGCGGTGGGTGTGGCTAAACCTAAGGCACAGGGGCAGGCGATGATTAAAACGGTAATCAAAGTTAGCAAAGCATAAGTAGAAGAAGGGTCCGGACCAAATTGATACCAAATAATAAACGTAATCACAGAAATACCTATTACGATAGGCACAAAAATACCAGCTACTTTATCGGCTAATTTTTGAATGGCTGGCTTGCTGGCCTGTGCATTCTCTACCTGTTTAATTATTTGTGAAAGCAAGGTGTCTTTGCCTATTTTTGTGGCAATAATTCGCAAGGATCCTTTTTGATTTATAGTTCCGGAGAATACCGTACTTCCTTTTATTTTTTCAACAGGAATAGGCTCTCCTGAAATCATACTTTCATCTATAAAAGAAGTTCCTTTTTTAACTCTACCATCTACAGGTACTTTGTCTCCTGGCTTTAAAATGATTAATTCTCCCTTGGCGATTTCTTCAAAAGGAATAATAGTTTCTTCCCCATTTCTAATAACGGTAACTTGTTTGGGTTGCAAGCCCATTAATTTTTTTATGGCTGAAGAGGTTTTACTTTTTGCCTTTTCTTCAAAAAACCGACCCAATAATATCAAGGTAATTATAATTACGGCAGATTCATAATATACATGAGGCGTTACTCCTTTACTTAAAAAATATTTGGGATAAACGGTGTTAAATACACTGAAGATAAACGCAACTCCTGTACTAAGTGCTACAAGCGTATCCATATTTGCAGAAAGATGTTGTAGCTTTTTCCAGGCAATTACAAAAAACTCAGACCCACTCCAATACAAAACAGGAATAGAAAGCGCCATCATAATCCAATTTTCATAAGGAATTTTCCCCATAAAAAACATAGCCATAATAAAAATTGGAATTGAAAAAACTGCAGAAAATAGCAGTTTGGAGCTTAAGGTTTTTAGTCGCTTTTCCTCTAATTCTTCAAATGCCTTTTGGGTTTCTTTTGTTTCTCCTAATAATATATCATAACCAATTTCTTTGATTTTTTTCTGAATGGTTTCTATCGAAGTTTTAGCATGATCAAAATCTAAGGCAACGGATTGGTTGGGATAATTTACAGCTACACTATGGATTCCTTCGAGAGGGGAAAGATAGGATTCTACACTAATGGCACAGGCTGCACAAGTCATCCCTGATACCTTGTAACTTTCTTTGCTATTTCCTTTATTGATGATAGGTTCCATATTTATGCATTTTGATACTGCAAAGGTGCGAAGAAACTTAGCGTTATCTGTTACACAATTCTGTCGATTAGTTATAAGATTTTGAATAAAGGGAAAAAGATTTCCTCAATTTTAAATTGAATCTAAGGATTGATGATTTGGGCCTTTCAGTTTTTTGAATTCAGTGGTCGTCATTCCCGTTTCCTTATTAAACTGGGATGATAGATAAGCAACGCTGCTGTAATTCATCTGGAATGCAATTTCTGAGAGCGTAAGTTCATCATAAAAAAGGAGCTCTTTCACCTTTTCCATTTTCTGAGAGAGTATATATCGTTCTATCGTTTTGCCTTCAACCGAAGAGAAAAGTCGACTTAGGGAGCTGTATTCTTGGTGTAGCTGTTCGCTTAATAGTGTGGAGAAGTTGATCTGAAGGGTCTCATTTGTATAATGAATGGTATCAATAATGATGGATTTAATTTTTTCAATGGTCTTTGATTTATGGTCCTTTAAGAGTTCAAATCCTTTTTTTGACAATTCTTCACTCAATGTTTTTATTATATCCTCAGGAATTTCACTTGGTACAATTACCTCTCCCAATTGAATGGAGTTTACCTCAATATTTAAGTCGTTAAATAGCTGTCCAACACTACTAAGGCACCTTGGACAAACCATATTTTTGATGTATAATTTGTTTTCCATTAAAGCGTAAAGTTACGTGAGAAATATTGATTATATCAGGTAATCCCTTTTATTGTCTCCTACTGAATTATGTAGTCTTTATTCAGGACGGATCAACATTATGCACAACGGTTTGTGTATGATTAGTCACGAGAAGTACGTGAGTACCTTCCGCCGTGACACTAAAGTAATTAATTCGAATGAATTTCCGCCAAGGAAATTCCGTAGCAATTAATTATAAACAGTGTTATGTGCAGTTTTTACGGTTCTGTCGCATCTGTTAAAAACTAAGGCAGATTGGATCTCATTGGATAGCAAAGATGAAAATGTTGAAATATCTGAAGGATTTATTGTGCACGAGGACATTCTAAATTGAATCCAATAGGTGGTTGTTACAGATTTAAAATGGGTTAAGAGGAAGGGTTGGTATTTATATATTAATGTTATGCGTAATAGGAATCGCCTCACTAAAAGCGACTATTATTTATTAAATAATAGTTAAACTGTATTTGTAGTTGTATAACTAAATTTGTAGTTGTTATATTTGACCTGACAATATAAATAAATACTTAAAACTGATTTGTATGAATAAAAAAGGAAATTATTGTGTATTACTAATATTATTAATAAATGTTATTTCATGCACAGCACAAATTGTAACACCTAGAACTCCTATTAATTTAGTAATGGATAAATTTGAAACTTATGACCTTGTTTCTATTGGTGAAATTCATGGTAGTAATGACCTACATCAATTATATATTGAATTGATAAAGAATAAAGAGTTTCAAGAAAAAATAGATGTTATCGTACTTGAATATGGCAATGCTCTCTATCAAGAAACCTTAGACAAATACATTGCAAATGAAGTCGTACCCTATAAGAATGTACAAAAGGTATGGAGAAATATGTTTGTATCACAAATGTTGAGTTATCATGCAGATCAATTTGCAGAGTTCGTAGAAGCTGTTAGAGAAGAAAATAAAACATTACCGAAGCACAAAAAAATGAGAGTTGTTGTTGGAGGTGTGCCCTTTGATTGGGAAAAACCGGGATTTGAAAATGGATTTAACCTTTTTTATAAAAATAACCCCAGAGATCCTCACTACGCAAAAGTAGTTATCAATGAAGTATTAAATAAAAATAAAAAGGCGTTACTTATATCAGGTAGCTTACACCTAAAGAAAACATCATACGTACCAGCAATAATTAATCAAAAACATGCGGGTAAATTATATGCGTTTATTGTTGCTAGTGGATTTGGAGATTTGGATGATAAAATAAAATCAAAGCTTACACCAAAAAGACCACTTGCGTATGATTTATCCAATTCTTCTTG
>MAAC01000731.1_pt1 | contig 13901 bp, 17 predicted proteins | sample 1115981 | NCBI WGS metagenome assembly MAAC01 (sample SAMN04961126, study PRJNA320927) | seawater metagenome | isolation source: sample BD02T64 sea water enriched with oil for 64 days | place: USA:Gulf of Mexico | collected 2013-07-27 | reverse complement strand
TGACATCTATAATTATAAAAGATTACATCTATCTTTAGACTTTCAAACACCAAATACCGTTTTTGAAAATGCAGTCAAATTTTAATTTTTAACTGTAGCCTTATTTTAAGACTTGACATAATACCTATTTAAAATTAACTTTAATCCATCGAATAAATAGATATGCTAACGGAAGAAATAAATATTTTAGATAAACTTGAACGGTATCAATTTACGGCCTATGTCGGTCACATTACTGGTGACATGAACCTTTTGGGTCAGTATGAAACAGCTATTAATATTATTATAAAAGATTTAAAATCAACAAAAACAAGAATAGATGTTGTTTCCTACCCTGTGTTATATATGATGAGACATTCGTTAGAACTGGGATATAAACGGAATTTTGAGTATTTAGAAAAATACAGTAAAAGAACTACAAGTTCTAAAATACAAAGCAGCCATAACCTTGAGAAACTACATTCAGAATTGAAGGTGCATGTTGATATAATTTCTAATGAACTTTCTTTCGATAAGGATTTAATTCAGGCACTTGATAATTATTACAATCCAACAACAGAATTTATCAAGGAACTAAAACCACATCAAGCATCTTCTTTTCGTTATACAAAAGACAATAAAGGAATCAATATTTTTGACTCAAAGGACCAAATTGATATTGGGAGTTTAAAACAAGGATATGATAAAGCTGTAATAATGCTGGCACATTTGGCGAATGTAATATCTCCTTACACTGACTATAAAGACTTGATGATTGAATTACCCAATTTCAAAAATGGAACAGGTATAGTAAATGGGATTTTCCCAACGTTCCAGATGAATGATATTGCTGATATGCTTCATACGCAATATGAAGGTATTGACCAATTATCATGGAAAATCTCAGGAAGTAATGAAATATTGCGAATTATTACAGTAAAAGAAAATTGTTATTTAGTCCCAATGAAGCAATAAAACGGTTTACAACAGTCTCTATATTTATTGCGTTAAAATTAGGGTTAAGAAAGTAAGAGACTTGATAGCCTTGAACCATTAAAACTTAATATACCGAGTGTGATATATCCGATTGTTAGCAACCATTAAAACCAGTTAACCAAGAACTACTTCCAATGAAAATAAGAAAATATACACTTCTATCATTAGTTGCTTGTGCTATGCTATTCATTCAAAGTTGCAAATGTGATGACCCGAGTGACCCTAGTTGTCCAAATTTTGATCCCTGTTTATGCGTAAACAAAGATTTTGCAAACTTTAAAATGGAAGAAGCCTTATTTTACAATGGTGAAGGAGCATTCTATCAAACGGATACAACCCTAGAAAACAATAACGTTCGACTCACTATTTACGACCAAACAGTAGATAGCGTAAAATGGATAATAGGAGCCGACCCAAATATTCGCAAGGGAAAATCAATAAATTTGACTTTTGAAGAAGCATTTGGAGAAATTCCTATTACTACTATTGCATACAAACAAAAGGCAGCAGATTGCCTCGGAGAAGAAGCTGGTATTGATACTCTTACAAAATCTATTTATGTTCTAGAATGGTGGAAGGCTCCGTATTTTGGAAAGTTTTCCGGTACCACTTCAGAAGATCCTAATAAAGAATTTATAACAGAAATAGATACTATAAGTAGTTACCGTGGTTATACAAAGAGAATAAAAGTTGCATTACTAAAAAACTTTCCAAATGGATATAGTATGCCTGTACCTACTGATGGTGTTCTCAACCTATATCGTCCATTTACTTACTTAGGTTACAGAGGATTTATTTCGATAATATCAGATGACCTAGATAATATAAGAGCAAATTACAATCCCAAATCCAGGAAGTTACAAGCAACATATTTCTTTAATCCACACAATGGCAAAGATTGGAATTACGAAAAGAGCTATCAGGGTGAAAAAACAAACTAAATATTGAATACAAAATGAAGTTAATTATCGGTTCGATATTTCTGTTCCTTACTTTTTTTTTCTCAACAGGAAAAGAAGATTTAAAAGATCCATATCCAATTTGGGGTAAAGTTTACAGGTCTCAACAAACGGATTCATTAATAAATAGGGAGTTTCGAGACACCGTATTCTTAGAAAATGCCAAAGTATTTGCAAGGGTGGACTCTCTAATAATTGCTAAAACTAAAACGGATAAAAATGGAAATTACAAATTGGAATTCCCTGTAAAATATTATGAACAAAATAGCATCTACATAATAGCCGAACATCCAGATTATACAAGGGGTTCTTTGCAAACAATACTTTATGGTTACCACTTCCATGAAAACGGTTTGCAATGCGATTTTGGACTCGGGAAAAAGAAATGAAAATCTATAATATAACTTTAGAAAAAGTTAATAAACAACCGCTAAATTTTATGCGATAAGAATTCTGAAATTTAAATCCGCTAAATGCGAACCATGAACGCTGACTCTGGCTGTTAGCTGTTAGCTGCTAGCCCGCTTAGTCTTAATTGCTAGCCACTGGCATTGGACTATGGATGAAGGATTATGGATGAAGGTTTATGGATAATGGCTGTTCGCTTTTCGCTATTCGCTGTCAGCCATTTGCTGATTGTCTTTTTTTTAGTCTTAGTCATAGTTTTAATCATAGTCTTCGTTGCTAGCTGTTGGCATTGGAATATAGATAATGGATTATTGATCATGGATAATGGCTGTTCGCTGTCAGCCATTTGCTGATTGCCTTTTTTTTAGTCTTTGTCTTCGTTTTAGTTTTCGTCTTTTTTTTAGTCATAGTCTTCGTTTTAGTCTTAGTTTTAGTCATAGTCTTCGCTGTTTGCCGTTTGCTCCTCCTTAATAATACCATACAAACTCCGGTAACACGCGATGGCCAGGGCGTTTAAATTTTCTCCGCTACTGGTAATTTCATACGTACTAGATTGCTCTAAAAACCACAGGTAGGTTTCACACCATAATTCAACCGTTGGTAGATCTTGGGGTTTCTCCATAAGCTCCCCTACAATTTCAAGCATGTGCGAATGATGTACCGTGGCATCCAAGCCGAGCTTCTCTAAACCGGAAACTAATTGGTTTTGTTTTAAATCGTGTTGGATTAATTGAATGATTAATTTTCTCTTTTCCATACCGTAAGTTTAACTTAATCAAAGTTAATAATAACTTATGTATTAGCAAGTAAAACATTCATTTACACTTCATTAAACACAAGTACAACGTTCTATAATGCAAGTTATACTTATGTTTAGTTCCATCCCTGTGCTTATATTTGGGGCAATGGAACGAATTAACAGAATAAAAGAAGTATTAGTGATTCAAGGGAAAGCGCAGAAATGGTTAGCCGAACAATTAGGAAAAAGCACCACTGCCGTGACTTCTTTTTGCAACAACAAATCGCAACCGCATTTGAAGGATTTGAAAAAAATTGCCGAAATTCTAGATATGGATATTCGAGACTTGTTGGTTTCTACTAAAGAATAGAAATCTCCTTCTCCAACTTATTTAAAGGCTTGCCACCGGATATTCCTAGCGTTTGGGTGGTATTGTATCGGATTGGTTGAATTCATGCTTGGGTGAGCGACTTTTTCGCTGACGATGACTTTGACAATGACAATGACTTCAACTGTTAATAGTTTTTTTGACTCTGACTCTGAACTATGACTATGACCATTAACTATGACAACAACCTTATTTTCAATTGTTAATAGTTTTTTATAATGACTTAGACAATGAATCTGACTTTAGTCTTGGTCTTGATTTTAGTCTTGGTCATTTTTTTGCCTTTGCCTTTGCCTTTGCTTTTTTTTAGTCTAAGTTTTAGTCATAGTCTTCGTTTTTAGCTGCTAGCCGTTTGCTGCCAGCCTGCTTCGCCTTACCGACTCCCCTATCCATTCATGCGGTAATTACCTGTTTAACCAAATCACGCAATTTCACGGGGTGCGTAATTGGTATCCGGAATGTATACTTGACACGCGAACGAAGCTTATGAAAGTAGAAGTAATAATAGGAAGATGGGTGTCAAAACCTCGAATAGACGACAATGGCAAAATAATTGACGATTCGTATTGTATTGAAATAATAGACTCTAATAATGGCAAGTTTTCCATTATGGAAGGGGAAGAAATAAAGGAGGTTTTGGCTCAAGGGTCATTGAATTATAGTTATTCTGAGAAGAATTGTTCTTTCACCATCTCATTTGGAAATATGCATGAAACACGTATGATAACTGGCATTAATACATGGGTTGGAATGCCCAGTACAGCAGCTATTTTGTTATCCTCTTCAGATTTAGATACCAAAGTTTTTTTTCAAAAAAAATAAGAAATTGATTACACCTTAAATTTTAAAAGTAATCTTCAACTCCTTACTTTAAAATTTCTAATAATTAAAACCCACCAAACCAATACGCTGAAAAAACATGACTTTACAAACCACTTTCCTATGGATCTTAAACGTTAAAACTTATAATACAGAGCATGATATAGCCGCACTTGTTGGCGATAATTAGAAAAGAATGGCAAAAGGATTATTAGCAGGAATGACCGATTATAATTATCAGTCGTTTAAAGATATTTTGGAAGACATAAGAAAAGAGCAACAGAACGCTGCAGCTTTTAAAAATAAAACACATCGTTTTGGCTCTACATCTACGAAATTTAATCACTTTCTATTGATCTATTATCATATACTAATTCGTTGTGCATCAATTAAAAAATCATGATTGAAATAGAAGAAATTCAAACAAACAATGTTTACATTGATACCGGTGTGTTTATTAAAGAGAATTACTTTGCAGGTATAAAATTGAACGCTTTTATTAAACATTCCAAGGAGGATAAAATTGAACTGTATACAACTATTGTGACTTTGGGAGAGTGTTTAACAAATTTTGAAGAGGAATTTAGACAGGGCAAAAACTTATTTAAAACCACTATTAATAAACTTGGAAATAAAGCTAAAATTTTAAAAAATGTAAACTCAATTAAATCCATTTTTGAAATAGAACATGAATTTGATCCTGAAAAGGAATTAAAGTTACTGAAAAAAAAATTTTAAATAATTTCATAGTAATCCCTATTGATAAAAATAAAACACCAAAAATTATTGATGATTATTTTAAGCAAAACCCTCCATTTAGTGCGGGGGGTAAAAAACATGAATTTCCTGATTCATTGGTTCTTAATTCAATCGAAAGTTGGTGTAAAAAGAATAAGGAAAAGATTTATTGCCTTAGCACTGATGGTGATTTTTTAAGTTTCAAGAGTAAAAATTTAATTCATATAGAAGAGTATGATAAATTATTAAACTCCATAACTCATACTTATAGTGAAGCTAATATTTTTGATAAAATAGAGAAAGCTTTTGAAAAATTTGAAGAAGACATTGTTTTAAAGGTTGAAGACGTATTTGAAACAGAATTACAGGATGAGGGATTTGACTCAAGTTATGGGTTTGAGTTTCATGTTAAAAGTGTTGAACACATAAGAGTAGTTTATTTGGACCATTCGGTACTTTCTTTTTATGACAACGAAGCAATTGTTGAGTCTACTTTCAAGGTTTCTTATTCCATGGAAGTTGAATACGAAGACTTAAATACAGGATTCTATGATAAAGAAGACGGTGTATATTATGGTGTTGAAACTTCAGACAAAATAGTTTCTGATGATGTTATTTTGACTGCTAAGTTAATTATCCATTATGATTTACCGGGTAGACCTGCCATTTGGAATTGGGATTTTGAAGGTATCACGGATGGGTTACCTATTTCAATTTCATTAGAATAAAAACAGTACCAAAAACTAGCTTAAACGTTAAAGCGTATTTTTGCGTTTATCAGAAAACTTAAAACCAAAAATTAAACGTTAACTCGGTTCATACACTTCCAAAACCTTCGCCTTTCGAAATGGTAGTACACGTAGCGTAGGCCTAGGGTTTATCAATACGAGAACATTAAAATTAATAATACAAAGTGTGACATAGCAACTTGTTAGGTGCAAGCTGAAAAAAACCACCGCACAGTCAAGCATATTTCATTTTCCTTGTGCCTCACAAAATAAAAAGAGCTTGCCCTTTCCCTCAGCCACCCGATTTAATTAAATTGAAACATTCGTAATATAATTAGAACCAAAAATTCGATAATTCGGAACATTTATTACTTTTACAGAACAATAAATGAATATGATTAATATGACTTTACTCGGTAAGTACCTAACTGACAAATCAATAAACAAAGCTCAGGTTTCAAGAAAAACTGGAATTGGTAAATCACGTCTAAGTAATCTTACTACAAAAGAAGGAACTAATCTTAAAGCAGAAGAATTATATCTGATTTCTAAAGCAATAGATGCTGATCCAAGTGTAATTCTTGAAAAAATTTATGGCCACCTAAAACTGAATAATTAATATGAAAGAGTTAAGTTTCATAGATTTGTTTTCTGGTGCAGGTGGCTTATCTGAAGGGTTCATTAATGCAGGTTTTACTCCTATTGCTCACGTAGAAATAGATAAAAAAGCTTGTGACACTTTAGAAACTAGATTAGTTTATCATAAATTAAAAGGCGAAAACAATACAAGAAAATATTACGAATACATTTCAGAAAAAATGACCCGTGAAGAGTTTTTAAAAGATTTCAGTAACTCAGAAATTTCTAATTCAGTAATAAATATACCTATTGGTGGAGAAAACAACAAAATCATATTTAAGAAAATAAATGAATTAGCAAAAGGTAAGCAAGTTGATCTAATTGTTGGTGGCCCTCCTTGTCAAGCTTATTCCCTAGTAGGAAGAGCAAGAGATAAAGATGGAATGAGAAATGACCCACGAAATTTTCTCTATAAAGAATATGCCAAATTTCTAATCAAATATGAACCCAAAATTTTTGTATTTGAAAATGTGTTGGGATTAATAACAGCAGAAAAAGGCAGTTACTTTAAAAATATGCAAGCATATTTTAAACGAATAGGTTATAAAATAGACTATACAATTCAGAAATCAGAAGATTTTGGAGTATTACAAAAAAGAAGAAGAATAATTTTAATCGGTTGGCAAAAAGGAACTGATTTTAAATATCCAAAATTTGATAAAATCAAAGAGGAATATACTGTAAGTCAAATTTTATCTGATTTAAAAAAGTTAAAACCAGGAGAACAAAATAATATCACAAAATATTCTAAACCAACAACAGAATATCTTAAAAAATTTGAATTAAGAAACGGAGTTGATTTTGTTACTCAGCATATTGCTAGACCTCATAATGAGAGAGACTTGGGTATATATAAGATTGCGATAAATAAATGGCTAAAAAAATCAGAAAGATTAAAATACCCTGATTTACCAACTGAACTTAAAACTCATAAAAATGAAACTTCATTTGTTGACAGATACAAAGTAGTTGACATAAACGGACTTTCTCATACTATGGTTGCCCACATTGCAAAAGACGGTCACCATTATATCTATCCTGACAGTAAGCAAATAAGGTCATTATCCGTTAGAGAAGCGGCAAGAATTCAGTCATTCCCTGATAATTTCTTTTTTGAAGGTGGTAGAAGTGCCGCCTTTAGACAAATAGGCAATGCAGTTCCTCCTTTAATGGCAAATGAGATTGCAAAAAAAATAAAAGAACAACTTTAATATGGAACACATTAAATTTTTCAAACCCAAAGCTCATATCTTAAGGTTGTTAGGTGAAGAACTTATCAAAAGTCCGATTATGGCTATTTATGAATTAGTTAAAAATAGTTATGATGCAGATTCAGATGAAGTTATTGTAAGCTTCAAAGATATTGAAAATGCTGAAAATGCACTTATCACTGTTGAAGATAACGGAACTGGACTAACATCTGCAATAATTGAAAATATTTGGTTAGAACCAGGTACTGACCATAGAAAACCAATTGATGAAAACGGAAAACGAATAATCAACAGGAGCCCCATTTTTGATAGAGTACCAATGGGAGAAAAGGGAGTTGGTAGATTTGCTGTACATAAATTAGGTAATACAATCAAACTCGTTACTCGACCTGCTAATGTAATCAAATGTACAGATGGAGAATGGAGAAAATATGTTCTCGACTATGAAATTACACTTTCGATAGATTGGGTTGCTTTTTCGCAATCTAAATATTTAGAGGAAATACCTATTACCTGGCAAACTGTAACAGACAAATCAAAATTTCATTTCAAGAATGATTCTGGTACTCTTATTGAAGTATCAGCATTAAAGGAGCCTTGGTCAAGAAGAATGGCTAGAAGCTTAAAAAGAAACGTAGTTTCTATGCTTTCTCCTAAAAATAAAGAAAGTGAATTTAAAATATCTTTAGAATTTGATAACCAATGGTTAGCTGATTTTCCTGATGCAAATCAAATTTTAAATATTGCACCCTATAAATATACAGCATTATTAGATGACGAATTCAATTTAACAGTTGATTATGAGTTCTCACTAGCACTAAATCCTGAATTTGGGAAAAGAGAAATTGATGGTGCAACAGAAAATATTAGAGGTAGGTTGATTCCTGCCCTCAGAAAAGAATTAGAAGAGGAAGAGCAATTACCAAAAGACAAAATTGATGAGTTTATAAATAATTTTGTAGAAAAGAAAAATCCTTTTGGAAATATCTTACTTGAACTATATTCATATGATTTAGATTCTGCTACCTTAAGAAATTATACTTACGACTCCAAAACATTAAAAAACGTTTTAAGGCACCATTACGGAATAAAAGTATTTAAGAACGATATGCGTGTTTTTAATTATGGAGAACCTGGTAATGATTGGCTTGAACTTGATATAAAGAGAGTGCAAAGTAAACAATGGTTTTCAAATAATCAGAATATTGGTTTTGTATATTTAGATTCTGAAAATTCAACAAATCTAATTGAAACAACAAATAGAGAAGGTTTTATAGATAATGATTCCTTTAAAATATTTTACAAAAGTATTCTTGCAATTCTAAACGACTTCAGAATTGAAAGAATTAAAGACAGAAATAAATGGTTAAATTATAATAAACCCGTTCCTAAAGCAAAATCTTATCAAGATCAAACTACCATTTTCAAAGAACTCATTGACTCAACTGATTTTACTAAAACCGAACAAAAAGAGAAATTAAAAGAAGAAGTTGATGTTTTACAGAAGGATTTTGAGACTAAAAAAGACAACCTTTTAATACCAGCTGGAGTGGGAATGACAGCCTCTGTTGCCTTACATGAAATTGAAAAACTGGTTCCTAGAATGAAAGAATCTGTTAATTCAGAACCTTTCAAAAAAGAAATTTCTCAAGAGCAAGTAGATGAACTGGAAGATTATGTTCAAGGTATTCTATCTGTATTAAGAAAAGGTGGTAATAAACCAATCAAATTAACTGAATCTATTGAAAAAGCTATTTCAAATTATGGAAATAGATTTAAATCAAGAGAAATTGAAATAATTACTGATTTCGACACTAATATTGACACTATAATATGTGATAAAAGATACTTCATCACAATGATAATGAACATTATAGATAATAGTATTTATTGGTTAGACACTATCTACAAAAATGACAAAGGAATATATTTAAAAAGCTACATAGAGAATGATATCCCTGTAATTTTAATTATTGATAACGGACCTGGGTTTAAAAATGAAATCAATGAAGTTGTTATGCCTTTCTTTACAAGGAAAGAAGATGGTATCGGTATTGGTCTATACTTAATTGACACTATTATGATGAAATATGGAAAACTTGACATTACAGATAATCAGGAACTCGATAATTTAAATATTCCTTCTAAATTCAGAGGTGCTGCAGTAAAGTTAACATTTAACAAAAATCAAAAATAATATGTTGTCATTCGAACCAAACATAGTCTTCATTGACGACAAAATAATGGAAGTTGACGGTATTTTAGAACTTTACCGTAAAGATGGTATCGGAGTTAAATATTATAATGCTGATATCGTAGCTGGAGATACGCCACCACAATTACCGTTTTCCAATGTGAATTTAGTATATCTCGATTTATATTATAAAAATGATTTCGACCTTGAAATGTGCGTAGAGTGGATTGATAGTATAGTTCCAAAGAATTCTTTTTATGTATTAGTGATTTGGTCTAAAGACACAGAAGAACATAAAAATGAAATAATTGAAGGATTGACAAAAATCCACAAAAAACCATTTGTTACTTTTAATGAAGTAAAAAACAACAACTATAGGAATAATGATAATTCTTATAAATGGCAAGAACTTAAAAATAAAATTGACACTGAACTTGATAAAATTCCAGAACTCGAAGAATTATCAATATGGAAAAAAAGTATACTAAATTCATCTAATATTGTAATAGGCCATCTTTCCAAAAACATAGATGCTGGTGCTTTAAGAAAAAAACTTCAAAAGATAATAATAGGTCACGGTGGCACCTATCTTTTGGGAGCAGACAAAGAAAATAGAAAAAGAGAAGTTCTTTTTGATGCATTAGACGATATTCTTACTTCTAATTCAAAAGTAACAAGACCAAACCGAGAAATTTCACAAACCAATAAAAATTCCCTTTACAAAATACCTACATTTCCAATTACAGATGTTGATTCAAAATTAAATTCTTGGTTTCATTTTAAATTAATCGAAAACACAATTGGACCTAACTTTATTACATCAGGTTTAATAAGTTATTTTAAAAACATTTCATTAAGAAAAAATTACAGTATACTAAATGATGATAATGTCACTAAATACTTAAAACAACAATTAGAAGCAGAAGCGAACAAGCCAACGTTATATGATATTTCAGTAATTATATCTAGACCTTGTGATATTGCACAAAATAAATATGGTAGAAATTTAAAACTACTTAGTGGAACTTTAATTCTCAATCCTATTAGAGATAATAAAAACAAATTCAAATCAGGGTTAAAAAAACCTTTATCAATAAAACAATATGACCATCTTTCAATTTCAGAAATCGATACTGATTGTACTATTATTTTTGATTTTAGATATGTTTTTTCACTACCTCCTGAAATATTAGAAGAAAGATTTGAGAAAATTAAGATTTTTAATAAAGAATTACTCTCTGAAATTCAAGTTGAATATAGTAGTTATTCTAGTAGATTAGGAATAACACAAATAATATAAGCCAACGCAAGTTCAAGCACATTTAAAGTTTGCTCGTGCCACACAAATTTAAAAGAGCTTTCACTCCAACACTAGCAAGGCGTTGCGAAAAGAAAAGCCAGACACCTAACAATGTATAAAAATCATAGTTCGTTAAATGCTAAATCGTATTTTCAACACCAACAAAAAAGCCCCTTTTCATCAACCGAAAAGGTTTTTTTTGTTTATTGGGGGAGCCTACAAATAGAATTTCTTTCTAAACTCTTTGATCTACGTATTCATAATATGGCGTGAGCGCCTTTATTTTCGGCTGCACTGGTAAACCTGTGCTGCATACTTAACATGGCTTAAAAACTTATTATAAATGCCTCGTTTGGTAATTTCAACGGAGATATACGCTTCGAATATTCGTGCGAACAACTCGTTTCTACGGTACCAGTACTCACCTACTCCATTTTCACGAACCCTTTTTGTAAAAATTAGAATGGATGCCTTTCTTTTCATCACACCAAATGGCTGCCATCAACAGGTTTTCCATAGCTAAAGGAATACTCTGAGAGGATTGGTTTCCAATACGGAATAAATAACCACAAATCGTTTGGTACTTCTCCTCCATCAAAAAAAATGGCAACCCTCCTTCCATCACATACCTTCCCACCACTTTATTTCAACATTCAACTACATGCTAGTTTTAAAAACCAACACTTCATATTATAAGCCCAACCATAAAGTAGGCTTCATTAATTTAACGAGAACCATTTCATCCCCAGCGGCCTACACTAATAGTAAAAAAACACCAGGGATTTCAATCGAAAAAATAACACGCTTTGGTCTCCTTTTTTTCTGTAAATTAGTACACCTTAAAAAAACCGGGACCCAATCAAACCGCCTCTCTTTTTAAGTATGGAAATACATCGATTAAACGTTTATTACACCGACACTACTACCACGACTACTAGAAACTAACCAGATGTACAAATCAGTTAAAAACAATAGAATTATGAAGCTAGGAATCGGAGTATTACTTTTCATTTTCCTGGTGGGATGTAATAAAGACGAACAAAATCCGCTACTATCGGAGGAAGAGCATCACCAAGATGTAATTAGAATGGTGGCCAACTTTGAACAGAATCCCCAAATAATAATTTATTACGAACCCACCGAAGACTCTGTCCAAAATGAGATGGCTTCCATCCACGGTATTCAATCGACCGATTATGTACACAAGGACAACAAGTATCAATATTTAAGCTATCAAATATCCGAATTAATAAAACGCTTGAATTCCTACCCCATCGCATTTATGGAAAAGGCAAATTTGAACTATATTTATATCGTTTCCTCCCGTACGTTGCATTATTCAGGCATGACCATTACGGGTTATGGTACCATCGCGTTAAACAACCGGAGGCCTGAAACATTAGATCATGAGCTATTCCATACATTTGATCCTCAAATTAACTCCATCAAATGGACCAATGCAGTATGGGATTTTGATTCTGCATGGAGATCCTTAAATCCCCCCAATTTTAATTATGGAGATGGATGCGGCCAAGATGATCGCGCTTCTACCTATACCGAAGGTTTTATCACGCAATATTGCAGATGTTTAGCCGTAGAAGATAGAGCAGTCACCTTTCAAATGATCATTTCTGAAAATGAAGTTCTGTTAGAAAAAATCAAACAGGATCCCTATTTAAACGCGAAAGTAGAATTTATGAAAAACCTGCTTAACGACTATGGTTATAATTTGTAGAATGGCTAGCGGGATATGACAATGACTTAGACGAGGACTATGACTTCAACTCTGACAATAATTTTGGCTTTAGCCCAGCCTTTGGCTGTTAGCGGTTAAAAGTCAATAGTTTTTTAAATGACTATGACGCTGACTATGACAATGACTTCAATTCTGACAATGGAAAAGGCTAAAGCAAAGGCTTGAGTTGTTTTTGGTTTTGTAAATGGCAATGACTCTGACAATGACTTAGACACTGACTTAGACACTGACAATGACTTCAATTCTGACAATAACTCTGGCTGTTGGCTGAAGGCTGTTAGCCGTAGGCTTTAGTCATAGTCTTGGTTTTAGTCTTAGTCATAGTTTTAGTCTTAGTTTTCGTCCTAGCTGTTAACAGTTAATAGTTTTTAAAATGAGTTTGGTTCGTTAGAAACGGAATCTAGACTAATCCTTCACTACTCGAAATAAACCGGTATTATTTTCGGTTTTTATTTGAATGAAATACACCCCTCTATCTCCTTTCAGCTCCAGGCTTATTTCGTTCTTATTTTGATGGGTAATTAGATTTCCTATTTGTTGTCCAATGCTATTGAAAATTTGTACCGAAACATGAGTATACGTTTTACCTAGATCAATTTTCAAATTACCGGGTGTGGGATTCGGATAAATACGGAAGTTGGATCCAAAAATGGGTTCGGCTATTCCCACATTACTTACGGTTACACAAGCAGACGTATCGGTACATCCATTGAAGGTTAATGCTACCGCATAACTTCCATTTTGGGTGGCTTCGTAACTAAAATGGGTTTGATCAGGAATAACGGTATAGCCAGTAGTACAATCCAACCATTGGTAAGTGGCGCCTGTTAGGTTTGCGCTTAAAGTATGCATGTTGACAGTTACCGAGGTATCAATAGAAATAAAAGTTAAATTTAAGGTGACTATACTATCACAACCTTCGGCATTGGTAAGATGTTGGGATGCCATATAATTACTTGAAGTATAAGTTACTTCATTTGTCCACGTATAGCTATTACAACCCGTTTGCACATCGAGGATGCTATCGGCACACATAAATTTGGCTAA
>MAAC01018282.1_pt1 | contig 13922 bp, 5 predicted proteins | sample 1115981 | NCBI WGS metagenome assembly MAAC01 (sample SAMN04961126, study PRJNA320927) | seawater metagenome | isolation source: sample BD02T64 sea water enriched with oil for 64 days | place: USA:Gulf of Mexico | collected 2013-07-27 | reverse complement strand
CACCGTTAGCCAGTGACGCCCTTGCCATTCGGATTATCTTCCCCTTAGTCGGGGTGATAAGGCTTCTTTCAGCCTATCGGGTTTGCCAGCTTCGCTGGGCAAACAAAAAGGGGCAGATACCTGTCCAGTATCTGCCCCGCTTTGAAATTTAAACTAAGCTTATTTTTTCAACAGTTTAATCGAGCCATTAACACTTTCTAAACTAATCTCGCTGCTGCCATCCCCTATGGTGCCTTGCATGTCATTACCATAGTATCGACCCTTAACACCTTGAATGCCGTAATCGGTTTTAATCGAACCATTACCCGTTTCCGCGGTTACTTTCGCGCCAAAGTTGGCAGGTAAGTGCAAGCGAATGCTGCCATTGACCGTTTCGGTTTCAATATCAATATTTTTCGCCGAATCGGCAAAGGTTAATTCAACCGCGCCGTTGACCGACTCTACGTCCACGTCAGAGGCTAAGCCCGAAGCTTCTACCGAGCCATTCACCACATCGGCGTTTAGTTCCCCAGAAACATTAACCACGGTTAGCGAACCATTGACCAGATCAATTTCCCGTAAATCAATATTCGCCGGAACCATAATGGTATAATCGACACTACCACCCTTTGAGTTATGGCCCCAGCCGCCGTGATTTTCTTCATAGTCGGTTTCAACAGTAATGCGATTGCCGCTTTGTTTCATTTTAATTTGTACACGATCTATTGCCTCTTGATCTTCGGCGGTAATATCAGCGGTAACTTTTACCACTTTCTTATCCCAGGATTCAATCGTTACATCACCATTGACATTTTCCAGCATCAATTGACCTTTGCCAGTCATATCGAAACTCTTTTCCACCGTATCGTGAATACTTGCCTGGGTACTAAATGCCATTAGTGTCGCAAATGTTAGTACCGGTGCTAATGCGGCTTTTCTTAAAAAAATAGGAGTTAGCGTTGTCATGTTCTTTCCTTACAGCTAGTAATTCGTTTTATTTGTTTAAATACCTATCGCTGAGTGGGCAGATATTTATGTCGCTTGGTATTAAGATGCACATTGATAGCAAAAGGTTTAAACGAGTTTAAATTATTTTTAAAATAAAAATTCTCATTCATTGTTTTAACGGTATGATAACTGGCAAGAGCAAGCAAATAAATAGATAAGGCCGCTACTTTGATGTTAAATGTGCAATTATTACTAACCGGTAACGAGTTAATGAGTGGCGACATTAATGATACCAACTCAGTCTTTATTGCCAGGGAATTAAAAAACCTGGGCATTGAACTCACTCGCAAAGTCACCGTTGGCGATAATATTGAGCTGTTAATCAATGAAATGCAGCAATTGAGTTTGGCTGCCGACATCGTAATTGTAAACGGTGGCTTGGGGCCGACGGTAGACGACATGACAGCTGAAGCCTTAGCGAAAGTAACCGGTAAAGAATTAACCATTCATCCAACTGCCCTTGAGCAGTTGAAACAATGGTGTCAAAGACGAAGTTATAAGCTGACCGGACCAAATTTGAAGCAAGCGCTGCTGCCAATAGGTTGTGACGTAGTTTTTAACCCTTTAGGCAGTGCCCCTGGGTTTGCCATGAACCACAATAATTGCCAAATTATCTGTACCCCGGGTGTACCGGTTGAATTAAAAGCCATGTTGCGTGAACAAATTCTCCCCAGCATTGCCAAAACCCTCCCTGATGAACTGCAAACGGTTACGCAAAAATTGCAAGTCTTTGGCTTAGGTGAGTCTGGCTTACAGAAAATGGTAGATGAGCAATATCCTAATTGGCCGGAACAAATCGAACTGGGCTTTCGCGCCGGTACGCCCCTGCTTGAAGTTAAACTTACCAGCAGAAGCCACAACTCATCGGCATTGCGAGATCAATGCTATCAAAATTTAAAACAACTTTTGGGCCAGCACATTGTCAGCGAAAATGGTAATTCAATGGCGGAAAAAGTGGTTGAGTTGTTAACTAAAAGCAACAAAACCATCACTACTGCAGAGTCCTGTACTGGTGGCATGATAGCCTCTTTACTTACTGGCATACCCGGTTCATCAAAGGTGTTTGAAGCAGGCTTTGTTACCTATTCAAATAAGATGAAAACAAAATTGACTCAGGTAAGTGAAGATACCCTTAGCCAACATGGCGCGGTAAGTGAAGCGGTAGTGATTGAAATGGTACAAGGCGCGTTACAAATAAGCAGTGCCAATTATGGCATTGCCGTATCTGGTATTGCCGGCCCCGATGGTGGCACTCAAGAGAAACCGGTTGGTACCGTATGGCTGGCCTGGGGTGATAAGGCAAAAATTCATACGCAAAGATTATATTTCCCGTCACATCGTAGTCATTTTCAAACCTTTATCGCCAATACTGGGTTAGATTTGATCCGCCGTTTGCTATTAAATTTTAATGACCAACCTAAATACGTTATTGAACGGCAACAACAGCAAAAGTAATGATCATGATAATGGCAGTATATAATGATGAATTGGTCAAATTCGCTAAGATTTTTAGTCAATACAACTACAGCAATAATTAACAACGGCGACAGCTTTATGTAATTGACTGATTTGTATAAGCATTTACTACATGGCTAGTTTTTTGCTTTACATTCAACAATGGTAAGTAAAATAACTGATAACGTATTGGGATCTCAAAATGAAAAAATTAATGATAAGCACTGTCGCTTCTGCATTGTTATTAAGCGGTACGGCATTTGCTCATGATGATCATGACGGCAACTATTCTTTTAGCAGCGATAACTGTTCGGTCGATGTCAACTACGGCATTGTTGTGGAAAAAAATAACATTCGTTTTGTAAATGACGATGAAACTTACGTACAAATCAACAACCATCAACAACTATTTGTTGAGGGCAAACAAGTAGCGTTAACCGACAGACAACAAGCTCTGGTGAGCGAATACTCTGAACAAATTAATCAACAAGTCCCAGAAGTCGTTAACCTGGCCATCGATGCTATCGACATTGCTTTTCACGCGTTGACGCAAGTGATGAATGGCTTGAACGGTGAAAACAGCGATAACCATGAGCGCCTTGAGCAAGTATTTGGCAAAATAAGAGAAAAAGTAGAAACTCGTTTTAACGAAACTGATGGCAACTATTATTTAGCACAGCAAGACTTCGATGAATTTGATCAATTTATCGAAGATGAACTTGAAGGCGAGATTGAAGAATTAGTGTCGAGTTCGGTGGGTAATTTATTAATTGCCGTTGGCAGTGCTATGAATAGTGAAGAAGGTGGTTTTGACCAAAAAATGGAAGCTTTTGGAGAGCGCATGGAGCGTATGGGTGAAGACATTGAAGTAGCGGTGGAAGCCAAAGCCGAAAAAATTGGTTTACAAGCGGAACAATTATGCAGCAACCTAAAAGATTTAGATCAATTGGAAGATGAATTAACCGCTAGCATTGACGAACTTGCTAAATTTAACTTATTAACGGTGAGTGCCGATTAGTTTATTTAAAACGTCTAACCAATGAAAACTTAAAACCTGCGCAAGCAGGTTTTTTTATGGGCTAAATTTTAGTCCATTATTTTTAATGAAATTAATAGAGTGCTTATTAAACTCAGCACTCTTTTCAACATTACAAACATGTCCACAATCGGCCAACTCTAAAATATGACAACTATCATGTTGAGCCGCCATTTCTTTTGCCGGGTTAAGAAACATATAGTCATTTTCCCCCATCAAGTACAAGGTAGGGGTATTAATGTAATGTTGTTGGTAAGACTTCATTAACGGGTTCACATCACTGGCAAGTTTAAACCAACGTTTAAATTCTTTTTGACACAGTTTTTTTGCATCTTTAATAAACATATTTCTTGATTGGGCCTGACCTTTTTGCGGCATCAAGATAAACGCAAATAACCGATACAACCACATGTAAGGCATCACATGCTTAAAAAAACCACCTAATTTCACTAACGAATTTGAACGAAAATCAAACCGCGTTACCGCACCACCAAGCACCATAGATGTAACCCGGTCAGGGGCTAACTCAGCAAGTTTTTGAATTAAAATAGTCCCTAAGGAAATACCGACAAAATGGGCACCTTTAATTTTCAAATGATCCAATACTCTCAGAATATCAAGAGATACATCTTTGAAGGTGTAGCCACTCTTCCACATTTCTTTAAAGGTAAGGGCGCTTGAGCGGCCATGACCTCGTAAATCGATAAGTAGCAGATTAAAGTGCTTCTTATATTCTTTAATTTGTTTGAACCATATTGAAGAACTGCCGCCGGCACCGTGCACAAAAACGACCCAATCTTTGCTGTTCGGGTTGATAAAGGTTTTGTGAAATAACAGGGATGCAGCCATTTACTTCTCTTCTGGATTAAATAATGGAAAATGTTAATAGCTTTAATAAGTGCTGTTCATAGCTATCAGTATTCACCAACAAAGCTTGTTGGTGAAAATTGTCGCCAGATTATATTACCAACGCTATTTGGTTAAACAATACTTAAGCATTACTTAAGCATTACTAGCCTAACATTATTGACAGTACGATGTAATGAAATACATCAGTCATTTAAGGCAATTAAACTCGATAACACAGCAATGATGGCTAATTTTCACGTTCTTTAATTGAGGCTAACATATTGACATTTTTGTGTTTTCTGAGCATTGTAGATGGGAGCATTTCATCTCCTTTAGTGTCGTGAAAAATAAATATTAACCGCATAAATTTGGCAAAATTAATGAATCAAGATATAGGGTTGCACCGGCGGTTATTAATCATTTTCAGCATTGTCTTTGCTGGTGAAATCATTTTCAGTTTACCCTTTCATGTGGCTCGATTTTTCCGGCCAACTTTACTTGATGTGTTCGGCATCACCAATGCTCAATTAGGCGATGTTTTTGGCCTCTATGGTGTTGTGGCGATGTTGGCTTATTTACCCGGCGGAGCGATAGCCGATCGTTTTTCTGGCCGCCGATTGATGAGCTTTTCGTTGTTTGCAACCGCGCTTGGCGGTGTTTATTTTGTACAAATCCCCGACAATAACGGGCTTATTCTGTTGTTTGCTTACTGGGGGCTGACCACAATTTTATTATTTTGGGCGTCGATGATTAAAGTGACGCGTCAATGGGGCGGGGAAACCACCCAAGGCAAAGCTTTTGGAATTCTCGATGGTGGCCGGGGATTAGTTGCTGCCGGAGTCGCATCTATTGCGGTGCTGATATTAACTATGTTCTTGCCGACCAATACTGAGGCAATGACTGCCGCTCAGCAGACTAGCGCTTTAAAAGCCGTGATCACGTTTTATTCATTGATGACCTTGCTTGCAGCCATAGTGATTTTGTTTGCTATTCCAAAAGACAAATCAGAAACAGCTAAAGCTATTACTCTTGACCGTGACTTCAGCACACTAGCTGGAATACTCGCGGTAATAAGGCAACCTAAGGTTTGGTTGCAGGCGCTAATTGTACTCGCCGCTTATTGCGCCTATAAAAGCCTGGATTATTTTGGCCTGTACGCCACCACAGTGCTCGGGCTAAATGAATTGGATTCCGCTCGCTTAGTAGCTAACGCTTCTTACCTTAGGCCCATTGCGGCAATAACCGCTGGCATAATTGCCGACAAGTTACGGGCAGGCAGAGTGATCTCATGGTGCTTTGTGCTGTTATCGGCATGTTATTTGCTATTTTCATTGCTCGATCCAGTTTCAGTAAATTCGACCTTCATTATTGAAATTAACTTGCTGCTGACATTTTTATTGGTTTTTGCCATTCGGGGGGTGTATTTCGCCCTGTTAGAAGAAAGCAAACTGTCAGGCAAATTAACCGGAACGGCGGTTGGCATAATTTCAGTGGTAGGCTTTACCCCGGATATATTTGTTGCTCCTGTCGCCGGACGAATTCTCGACTCAGCCCCGGGTATTGAGGGATTTAATCAACTATTTCTATTACTAGCCGTTTTGTCTGCACTAGGTTTTATCATGGCGCTCACCTTGGCGAAACGAGTGAAATCAGGTTCACCATAATATGAAAAAGGCTGCATTCACCAGCAGCCTTTAATCATGTTGATGGCTAAGATTAATTACTCTTCGAGATGAAACTCGATTTTCACTTTACGTCCCTGCGGTTGTTCATTGTCTTTCAACAGGATGAAGTTCGTGGTAATTGATACATCAACACCTGAAGACTTTAATACCTGAGCAACCTTATTTGCACGACTAGACGCTAATTCTTTTAAACCAGCTTCATTGCCGGGAGATTTAGCATAGGCAACCACCGATACATGATTGAGTTTATTGAGATCAACTTTTGCCACCGCCTGTTTGATTTTATCAGCATCGGCAGTTATCAATGTATCTGAGAATATACCAAAGTTAATGGTGGTTTTTTCTGCCACCGTTAAGTTTTTCGGCACTCGCACAAAAATGATATCAACACGTTGACTTTTTGGTGTCGCATCTTGAGTTACATCACCTTGATAAGCCGTACTTAATCGTGAACTGCGAACATCATTCAGGTATAACAATTTAGCCACCTCATGAACTCGCCAGTTTGACAATTGGTAGTTCCAGTCAGGTAAGCCTATGGTTGATGAATACCCCGTCATGATGGCGATTAAATCGTCTTCTTCGGCTAGTATAGTTCGCGCCTGTTTCACTTTTTTATGGCTTGGTGCGTCGATATTAAACTTATCCAGGGCGAAATAAATGGAAATTGGCTCTGGCGCTTTCACCAACTCGATCACTTCAGGTTCCACGACTATAGGTTCTTTTACTACTGGTTCAACAACGACTGGCGCAACCTTGGCAATTACTGGCAATGCTTTTTTAGGCGACACTGGCTTTGCTTTCGGGGTTGACTGACCAAAGAAGTAACGGACACCTAAGCTAAACTGATCTACATCATAATTTTTTAACGCTATCGTTTCATAAGAAACAAAAAATTGCAGATCTCGCCTAAAATGATAACCGGCCTCAACACCTAACATTAAATCAGTACCCGAAATATCATCAGAGCCGACATCATCGTTATTGGTAAACGTATTGTAATCGCGTTGCCAATCAAAAAAACCGACTTTACCTGAAAGCTTCCATTGTTCAGTGATCGGATAGGATACTATTGCCGACAGGTTAAAGCCTTTACCGGTATCGGGGTAGATATGCTCTGCCGCATCGTAAAAACCTGGCAGCTCATGGGCTTCACCGGTAAAGCGAACTTCCCTCTCTCCCAGGTCTAAATAGCCCAGTTGCAAAGCAAAGTATTGATTAAACTGATAACCGCCAAACACGCCATAACTCATATCACTATCGTCGACACTGACACTGCTGGCGATAATACCAACCTCACTAAACGCGTCATCTATTTCTTGTTGACTAACATCGGTTTGCGCCTGCCCCAATTGTCCGCCAATATACCAGCCATTATAAGCTGAACAATCTCCACTAATAGCACTACCACAAGTGTTGCTGCTGGCAACAGCTAGATTTTGGTTGAACATGCCGATAAGAACCAAACTAATAACCGCCGTATGGCGCATCGTTGTTAACGATATACGGCGACATGCAACTAACATGAATGCCAACATCAATAACCAACCAAACGCACCGCCAGAGGATTTAGTGACCGAGGAAACTTCCGTTCGAGCGATCACCATCACGGTAAATGTTGCCTTAGTAGTGTTGCCATAAGCATCACCAACTTCAACGGTTATACTATCGGTACCAGAGAAACTGTCATTAGGCAGGTAAATCAAATCACCATTGGCATCAAAGCTTACACTGCCGTTTAACGCCGTAGCACTGATGAGTTGAAGTGCATCGTTATCCGCATCTGTGGTAACAACAATAATGTTAATCGGCTCAGCTTCGGCCCCCTGTTTAATATCCGGCATGGTTATATCGGCGATAATCGGCGCTCGGTTAATGATAAAATTAATCGTTATTTCTCCATAGGCTGTACCGCCTTTTCCATCAGATACACCATAGCGAACAATATCGGTTCCGGCATACCCTCCCAATGCCTGATAAACTAATTGCCCATCAATCACACTCACTGAGCCAAAGACCGGTGTAGCCGAGGTTAGTGATAACGAATCACCATCAGGGTCACTGACTAAATCAAAGATATTTATGCTGGTAGAGCCATTTAACGGCAACAGTAATTCTAAGTTATTAGCGTTTGGTGGTTGATTGGCGTCAGTCAATACACCAACATACCCAGTACCAACTACGGTTGCGTTACGATAACCATCATTATCGTTAACTCCGCCGTCAACAATCATTAACTGCACACACCAAGCACCCGGAGTTAAGCCAGCTTGCCATAAGTCACTTTGTGGTGGCGGACAATAACCCGGCTCACCTTGAGTTGACCAAAGACTGTTACTGTTATTTTCAACAAAATCTAACCATCCTTCAGTAGCCGCGAATTTACGATATACGGCATTGACAGGTACTGGTTTTCGTTGTGGAAGAACAATACTTAATGCTTGCTGACTCTGTGGTAATCCATAGCCGATGAAGTCAAAGATACCACCAACATTTACTGCAGCGATATCTTCAGCAAGCCCATTTAATTCATCCGCCACATCGGCATGAGTAATATGAACGGCGCCAGATTCGCCGCCGAGAGTTATTTCACCACGGCGTAAACATACCCCAGGGTTAGCTTCAATTAAGAAGCCATTTTCTACATTGCTATATTCTGGCAAGACATTACACTGGCTAATTCGGTCAGAATAATCAATGATGCCGTCGCCATCCAGATCTTGATGGCTTTCAATATTGTCGGCAATATTGTCTCCATCTGAATCCCTATTAGACAATACATCTAATTGCTCAACCAATTGAATATACACATCCGCAGTATCCGATTTTGCGTCTATTGCTCTGTCGGTTGCCAGCAGGGCTACATGATAAATACCAACGGCCATACCACTTGGATCAAAAATGAATTTATCACTTTCGCTGCTTTGGTTAACCATGTTGTCAACATCCGTTGACCAATCAAAGCTGAAAGTATCCCCCTGGTTTGGATCATAAATACTCGCATCTATGGTCACTAAACCAGAATCTTGGGTAACGATAAAACGCTGTTGATTATCTTGTAGCACGGTTAATTCAACTTCTGGCGCTAAGTTTCCTTGGCTAATCGTGATCTGATGCTGATATTTAGCACCACGATTTAATTCATCACTTAGGGTAATTATCAGAGTTTCGTCGGTTTCGACCAGACCATCAAGTACGGTGGTTAAATCGATACTCGCACTGGTTCCCTCAGTAATGACAACTTCGCCGGTAAGCAGGCTATAATCGTCCTGCTCGGCACTGCCTGAGACGGTATAAGGAACGACCACAGGATAGCTTGGCGCAGCACCATTTAAATACACGCCGACCTGCACAGCTTCGCCTTCGATCACGATTTGATTTTTTTCAATCGACACTAACGGTTGAACACAAATTTGTTGCGGGGCTATTGCGGTATTGCCTTCGGCATCTGTCGTTTGCCAGTAAGTAACATTCACTCCAGAAGGAAATAGCGATACGCCATCGAGCACTGAGACTGGCAATTGGTTACCAAACCTGTCGGCAGCCGAAGCAATACCAAGCTCAACTCGAGTGTATAATGCATTAGCTTGCACGGTTAAATCTGCACAGCGATCATCAGGCACAATTAGCTCAGGTAATAGTTCCGCTTGCTCAATACTAAAGTTTACCTTAACTTCCGCTTGCGCTAATGCACTGGCGCTATCGATAATAACGTACTCCACAATAGCAAAGTCTGTCATTCCTTGTACTGGCGTATAAAGCAGTTGATTTTCAACAATTGAGACCTCGCCCAACATGGTATTCGCTGAAATCAGTGTAATTTCATCACCATCAGGATCACTATCATTATCGAGTACTGATATCGACGTTTGCTGCCAGTCAGTCACAGTTACTTCATCGTTAGTAGCAATTGGCGGTTGGTTAGTAACGCCTTTATTCGCTCCGGTTGAAACAATAACCTCAACCGTAGCCGTTGTAGTTAGCTCACCATCACTGATGGTATAATGAATATAAGCAGAGCCAATAAAGTCGGTATCTGGGGTAAACAGTAACAGGCCTTCGGCGGTTAAGTTAGCAGTACCTGAAATCACGGTAAATTCAGTAGTGATTAAGTCATTACCGTCGATATCGCTATCGTTTTCAAGGTGAGACAAGGTTAACGGTATATTTACGTACGTTACCGCAATATCATCAACCGCCAGTGGCGCATCGTTAGCAGGTGTAACGGTGATAAATACTTGCGCACTTGCCATGGCACTACCATCAGTAATGATGTAATCAATGATGACTTCACCATAAAAATCAACCGCTGGAGTGAATACTAATTGGCCATCGTCATTAATGGTCACTGAGCCCTGGCTTGTGCTGGCACTAACAACCGATATTTCAGCACTGTCCAAGTCACTATCATTTGCCAGTACGACCACGTTAATCGCGGTGTCTTCGTCGACAGTAACAAAATCATCAAGCGCAACGGGCGCATCATTAACACCGGTAATGGTAATGATAACCAGCATTTCGGTGCCATCAATGGAGGTTACCACAAAGGTTTCCGTTAATGTTTCGCCATCGAGTAAAGCGACAATGGCGCGATTATCTTCATTGATGACATACTGCCAATTTCCGTTTCTATCGACCAAAAATTTTCCATGCTCACCAGGAGTGTCTTGTTGTTCGATCAACACAGATTCGTCTACATCGTCATCTTCAATGAGTAACGTACCCGAGGTTGTTTCACCACTTTCGCCGGCAGATGTGCCGGTAGCCCCTCCACTAATAACGGCAGGATCATTAACCGGCGTCACACTAAACGTGACCGTTGCAATGTTAGAATCAAGTTCACCATCATTAATGTTATAGGTGAAAGAATCACTTATGGTTTCACTGCCATCATGATGGTAAGTAAAGGTGCCATCATCATTAAATGTTACGCTGCCATTGATTGTTTGGGCGACTAACACTGCAGTAAAGGCACTGTCGATATCGGAATCGTTCGAAGTGACCGCCGTCATAATGCCAATGCTAAGGGATGCCCCTTCGTCCAGCGTATAACTGTCATCGACGGCCACAGGCGCATCGTTTACCGGGTTTACCACTATCGAAACCGTTGCCAGTACCGAGTCTTGCAAAGAGTCATTGACCCTAAAGGTAAAGCTGTCAATGCCATTGAAATCAGCACTTGGGGTGTAGACTACATTAGGGGCTGTTCCCGTTAATTGACCGTTGCCAGGAGTACCGACAATGGTATAGGTAAGATTGTCATCTTCAGCATCCTCACCAGTCAAGATGATAGTTAACGGCATGTCCTCTGCGGTTTCTACCGATTGAGGTAAGGCTTTAGGAGGATCATTTACCGGTGTCACCTCAATGTTAACGATGGCAACAGTTGAGTCGATGACACCATCAAAGACTTTGAAGGTGAAACTGTCGCTGCCATAAAAGTCAGGATTTGGCGTGTAAGTTAAATTCTCTCCCGTGCCTGACAAACTGCCATTTATCGGAGAAATAACCAGGGTATAAGTTAAATTGTCTTTATCGACATCCGTCCCGGTTAAGGTGATATCCAACGCGGTATCTTCAACAGTAACAATCGATTGTGCTTCAGCTTGTGGGGCATCATTTAGCGGTGATAACTGTAACGTAACCGTCGCTTCGTTACTGCCAAGACCAAGGTCGTCATTCACCGTGTAAGTGAAACTCGTCTCGCCGGCAAAGTTTAAGCTTGGAGTATAGGTTATCCAGCCAGTTACCGCATCTACTGCAACACTGCCTTGCGCTGGCTGACTGGTTACCACAACACTGTCTAAGGCTAACTGACCATCCACGTCCCTGTCATTACCGAGCACGTTCAGTGAAATCACTTCGTCTTCAAACAGCACAATAGCGTCATCGTTTGCCACTGGGGCATCATTAACAGCATTAATGCTAATTGTCACTTCGGCAACATTCGAACTAATCACCGGCACGCCGAAGTCTTTCACAGAGTAGGCAAAGCTGTCAGTACCATTATAATTTTCAGCAGGGGTATAAGTTACTTTACCGGTAATAGCATCAACCACAACTTCACCATGTTCTGGTGCGTCAGTAATTTCGACTGTAGTCGAGTCTGGCCTGATATCTTCAATGTCGGTGTCGTTGTTCACCACATCGATAACCACGGCGTTATCTTCATCGGTTATCGCACTGTCATTCTCTGCGACGGGGGCGTCGTTTTCGCCAATGACAGTAATGGTGACTATGGCGGCAGAACTCACCAAGCCTTCATTATCTAATACGGTATACTCTAACGTGTCGTTGCCCACATAGTTCGTTGCTGGCGTGTAGTTCAATTTACCGTTAACAACACTAACACTTTGTGCATGACTTGCCGCTTTCGTAATGATCACACTCGCCGCATCCAGCGAGCCATCAACATCACTGTCATTTTCGATTAAACTGACTAAGCTAATGGCCGTATCTTCTGCGGTTGAAAACGCATCGTTTTTGGCTGTCGGAGCATCATTGATTGAGTTTACGGTAATTTTCACCTCGGCACTATTTGATGGCACATTGTGACTATCTGTTACTCGATAAGAGAAGCTGTCATCACCGTGATAATTTTCCTCTGGCGTATAGGTGACTTCACCGGTAGAAGGATTCACCGATAATGTGCCATGAGTTGGCGCTACCAATATCGATACCCCGGCAGTATTTAATTGATTTTCATCATCACTGTCGTTATCGAGAATATCAATAATAACCACACTGTCTTCGTCTACGCTGTTACTGTCGTTAACCGCAATTGGTGCTTGGTTCACTGCTGTGATCACAATGGTAAAGATTTCCGAGTCTGGTAACGCGCCATTTTCGCCGCCATCGGCAACCGTTAAGGTCACCGCACCGGATGTGGTGATGCCATTGCCTGGCGTCCACGTCACCTTACCGGTAGAGGTTACCGTCATGCCTACAGGGGCATTGGTTAAGCTCCATGTTAAGTCGGTACCATTGTTGACATCGTCGACATCGGTCACTGTCGTTGTATAGGTATATTCGCTTCCTTCCGTCGCAGTTACTGGTGCAGTGGAGGTAATGCTTGGCGCTTGGTTAACACCCGTTACAGTAATAGTGAAAATCTGCGAGTCTGGTGACGCACCGTTTTCGCCGCCATCTTGTACGGTTAAGGTGACCGCACCGGATGTGGTTATGCCATTGCCTGGCGTCCACGTCACCTTACCGGTAGAGGTTACCGTCATGCCTACAGGGGCATTGGTTAAGCTCCATGTTAAGTCGGTACCATTGTTGGCATCGTCGACATCGGTCACTGTCGTTGTATAGGTATATTCGCTTCCTTCCGTCGCAGTTACTGGTGCAGTGGAGGTAATGCTTGGCGCTTGGTTAACATCCGTCACGCTGATGCTAAAGGTTTGTGAATCAGGCAATGCACCGTCTTCTTTACCGTCTTCAACGGTCAGAGTCACCGCACCGGAAGTGATTACGCCGTTGTCTGGCGTCCACGTCACCTTGCCGGTTGACGTTACCGTCATGCCTACAGGGGCATTGGTTAAGCTCCACGTTAGATCCGTGCCATTATTGGCATCGTCGACATCAGTCACCGTCGCCGTATAGGTATATTCCACGTCTACAACCGCAGAGGTTGGTGCGTTCGAGGTAATGCTTGGCGCCTGATTCACTGGCGTTACCGTAATGGTAAAGACTTGCGAGTCTGGTAACGCACCGTCTTCTTTGCCATCTTCAACGCTTAAAGTTACTGCACCGGATGTGGTGACGCCATCGCTTGGCGTCCACGTCACCTTACCGGTAGAGGTTACCGTCATGCCTACAGGTGCATTGATTAAGCTCCAGGTGAGATCGGTACCGTTGTTGGCATCGTCAACATCGCTCACCGTTGCCGTATAGATATATTCGCTGCC
>MAAC01017056.1_pt1 | contig 13922 bp, 9 predicted proteins | sample 1115981 | NCBI WGS metagenome assembly MAAC01 (sample SAMN04961126, study PRJNA320927) | seawater metagenome | isolation source: sample BD02T64 sea water enriched with oil for 64 days | place: USA:Gulf of Mexico | collected 2013-07-27 | reverse complement strand
AATTCCTTCATTCTTGTCGCAATGGATGGTTCGGTATATTCCATAAAAGCTGTTTTTACATCCGAAATGTTTTCGTTTGCAACCAAAGCAGGTTTCACTTGTTTTTCAATGTCCAATAATTGATTTCTCCAGGATTCGGCTACGGAACCATGGTTGACGATTAAGATCCCTATTTTTTTACCGTTGGATGCAGGGGTGGTGGGTGTATCTTCGGAAGTACATCCTATGAGGGTGAAAACGAAGAATAGGATATATATATATTTACGCATGTCTTATCTAGATTGATTTTAAATAAAGACAAAGGTGTGACAATTGGAGGCCTGGAGCAATACCTATTAGTGGGTAAAAAAATGAAATTAATGCGGATCGTTTTTTTTTATTTTCTAACCGTATCATCCAAAATCTTGGAGATTTCCACCTGAAGTTTGAAAACGTAAATGAGGGTACTCAACCTTTTGTTTGAAAATTCATTACCAGAGAGGGCTATTCTAAACCCCATTCCTCCACCTACTTTAAAGTATTTGAGCACATCCACCATTCCGGTCATGTAGGGTTCATATACAAATACGAAACTGCTATTGGCGGTTTGGCGTTGGCCCGTGTCATCGATATACCTATCCCAGGATCTACCGCCACCCACAGAGGCAAAAATGGTCATGGAAAAAGGTCGCACATTGTAAAAAGTATATTCTGCGTAACCTGTACCATAATGGAAAAAATAGTCGGCTGGGGTGTTTTTACCATTTACGCTGATGGTATGTTTAATTTCTTTACCTAGCCAACTGTAACCTAATCCTACCTTAAAGGTTTCATTATAGTTAGCTCCAATACGAATACCTCTTATGATGGCCCATTCGTTTGCAAAGAAAGAATTTCGAGATTCAAATTTTAGATCGAGGGTGGGTTTATAGGTTAAACTGGTTTCAATGGAATCAAAAAATTGTGCGTGGGTAAATAGGGGCAAAAAGAATAATAAAAACACAAAAAAGCCCTTGCAGTAATGCAAGGGCTTGAATTTTAAAAGAGATTTCTTTTTAATGTTCTCCATCTACTTCCCCGTCTTCTAAAGGAACGATTTGAGGTACAAAATCTTCTGCTTTACCAGGCTTACTGTAATCGTAAGGCCATCTGTGAACTACTGGTAAATCTCCAGGCCAGTTTCCGTGAATATGTTCTACCGGGGTAGTCCATTCTAAGGTATTTGATCTCCATGGATTTTGAGGTGCTTTTGGCCCTCTCTTCATCGAATAGAAGAAGTTAAAGAAGAAAATGAATTGTGCTAGCGCTGCCAAAATCGCAAATACAGTCATCAATACATTCATATCTATAAACGTATCAAATAATGGAAATTCCGAATTGGTATAGTAACGTCTTGGTACTCCCGCTAATCCTAAAAAGTGCATTGGGAAGAATACCCCATATCCAGATACCAATGTGGCCCAGAAGTGGATGATACCTAATTTCTGATTCATCATTCTACCATACATTTTCGGGAACCAATGATATACTCCAGCGAACATTGCATTTACTGCAGAGAACCCCATTACAATATGGAAGTGAGCCACTACGAAATACGTATCGTGAACGGTAATATCTAAAGCGGCATCCGCCAAAATAATTCCAGTTAATCCACCAGAGATAAAGGTAGAAACCATACCCAATGAGAACATCATTGCTGGGGTGAACTGAATATTTGCTTTGTATAAAGTCGTTAAATAGTTAAACACTTTTACTGCAGATGGAATAGCAATCAATAACGTAGTAAATGTAAATACACTACCTAAGAATGGATCCATACCGGTTAAGAACATATGGTGCCCCCATACAATAAACGATAAGAATGCAATCGCTAAAATAGAACCAATCATCGCTTTGTAACCAAAAATTGGCTTACGTGAGTTTGTCGCAATAATTTCAGAAGTTAACCCTAAAGCTGGTAACAAAATAATGTAAACCTCTGGGTGACCTAAGAACCAAAATAAGTGTTCAAACAGAATGGGAGATCCACCGTTGTAATCTAATGCTTCCCCTGCAATAAATATATCTGACAAGTAAAAAGAAGTACCAAAACTTCTATCAAATAATAAAAGTAAACAAGCAGATAACAATACTGGGAATGATAATAGACCCAAGATTGCGGTTACTAATAATGCCCAAATCGATAATGGTAATCGGGTCATGGACATCCCTTTTGTACGTAAGTTTACAATGGTTACAATGTAATTTAAACCACCAATCATAGAAGAGGCAATGAAAAGAGTCATTGAAACTAACCATAACGTCATTCCTAACCCAGATCCAGGCATAGCTTGTGGCAATGCGGATAATGGTGGATATACCGTCCAACCTGCGGAGGCGGGTCCTGTTTCTACGAACAGAGAGGCTATCATGATGACCGATGATAATGCAAACAACCAATAGGAAAGCATATTCATAAATCCAGAAGCCATATCACGTGCTCCAATTTGATAAGGAATCAATAAGTTAGCAAATGTGCCACTTAATCCTGCCGTTAATAGGAAGAATACCATGATCGTACCGTGGATGGTACCTAATGCTAAATACATGTTAGGATCCATAATTCCTTCGGGAGCCCATTTGTCACCTAAAAAGAAATTTACAATGGCAAAACCTTCTCCAGGCCAAGCAATTTGAATTCTAAATAAGGTAGACATTAACATACCAATGGTTGCCATAAACATTCCTGTTACCAAAAATTGTTTAGCAATCATTTTATGATCTTGACTAAAAACGTACTTGCTTATAAACGTTTCGTGATGATGATCATCTGCGTGATGATCTGCTGCGTGCGCTGTACTGCTCATAGTTTAATTTATTGGATGTTTTGAGCTAATTGATTATTTGTTTCTGGTAGACCTAAAGAGGCCATTAACTTTGCATGGAAAGTGGTTTGTTCAGCCACCCATTTTGCGTAATCTTCTGGAGTATCTACAATCACATTCATTTGCATGTTGTAATGTGCTGCTCCACAAATTTTGTTACATAATAATAAGTAATCAAATTCCGGATTACCTGTTTTCTTACGCATCTCTGCCGTAGTTATCGTTGGAACAAAACGCATACGAGTGACCATTCCTGGTACACAGTTCATTTGAGCTCTGAAGTGAGGCATAAATGCACTGTGAATAACATCCTGTGAGCGCATAGAGAAGCTAACCTGACGTCCTACTGGGATATGAAATTCAACTTTTACTAATTTATCATCCTTTGCGGCATTTTTAGACAACTCGTTATTTCGTCTAAAAGCATGAATTTTTGATAACTGCGATTCCTTATGGTGAATAGCCGCTAATTTTTCAGATTCTTTTAAACCATCTTTCGGTACATGGTTCAATTCCTCTTCTAATTCCGCTATTTGATCGGTTAACTCTTGAATTCTGATTTTAATCGTTTCTTCGGTCACTAACCCAAGTGGGTTGGTGATATTAATGAAATTAAAATTAGCCTTTCCTAATTGGTTGTCTTCTCCTGCATAACGTGCGGTCCAATCAAATTGCTTTGCATACAGCTCTATGTGAATGGCATCTTCATCTATATCTCCGTTATACTCATTCCAAGTGTTCAAACCATAAATAATAATAACCGTAAGAACTACAGCTGGAACAATGGTCCAAATCATTTCTAATTTGTTGTTGTGTGTAATATAGGTCGCTTTCGAACCTGGCTTCGCATAGTATTGAAGTATGAAAGTGACTAAAACAACATGCGTAATAATGAATGGGATAACTAAAATAGCCCAATTCAGATCGAATAAGAAGTCAATAGTGGCCCCATGTTCAGATGCCGCTTCTGGAAGAATTAGTGGCCCCCATTTTATTACGACCCAAATAAACAATCCGAAATACCAAACCATAAATGCTAACCAGGAGTAGGCACGGGTTCGGTTGTCTTTATAACTAATCTTACTTTGATCGGTCCCACTTAATTTTGAAGTAAGTTCAAATACTCGGATGATTTGAACAATTAGTACCACTGCAAGTAGAAAAGCGGCAAAGCCTAATAAAAAGCCCATATTGATTGATTTAGTTGAAAATTATTTAAACAAAAACCCAAAGTTTTCACTTTGAGGAAAATTAGGAAACATCCTACTTACGTAGGATGTTTCCATTGAATATTATTAATTGATGCGGTGATGTTTACTTTCTTCCAGCAATGGGTGATTTTTAACCACCAACGGTGCTTTTGAAAGCTCTCTAAATACCACAAATAAGAACAATCCTAAATATCCGAATAACATACCTATTTCGATAATTCCAATTTGACCGTCCGCTTTCATCGCACCAGGTGTAATTAGAAAGTAGATATCCATCCAGTGTCCAAAGAAAATAATTACGGATACTACCGCAAGTACATTTCTATTTCTTTTGGTTGTTTTAGACATTAAAAACAACATCGGAACTACGAAATTGACAATTACCATTCCCCAAAATGACCACGTGTAATCGTTTAATCTTGGAATATAGTAAGTCACCTCTTCCGGTATATTCGCGTACCAAATCAACATAAATTGACTGAAAAATAAGTACGTCCATAAAAAGGAAATACCGAAAATAAATTTACCTAAATCATGAATATGACTGGCGTTTACTTCTTTCAAATATCCCTTACCCATTAAATAATGAGTAAGTAGGAATACCATGATCATTCCTGCAATCCACATTCCGGAGAATACATACCATCCATAAAGTGTAGAGAACCAATGTGCATCAATGGACATGAACCAATCCCATGAAGCCACTACAGAAGAATAACTGAAAAACACAAGGAATATAGCTGAAGTTACCATACTTCCGGTGTAAATTTTTGTTCCACCTTCTTTGTCTTCTTTTAAAGATTTTCTACGATAGATATACGTAAATCCTACCCAAGTCCCCAAAATAACTAATGCTCTTCCCCACCAGAAAGGTAGGTTTAAGTAAGGCTCTTTGTGTGCAATTAATGCATCGTAATGCGAACTGTTTGGATCAGTAATACCTTCTGCCATCCAGTGGTAAATATGATTCCAATGTAAACTAGAAGCAATAAATACGAGGATTAAAGTAATCGCCCCAATTGGAACGTACATACTCACGGCTTCGAATACTCGTTTTAAAACAACTATCCAACCCGATTGAGAAGCCGAATTTATAGCTATAAATACGGTACCCATCATGGCGGTACTAAAAAAGAACCAGCCATTAATTAATGCGCTAGTCCAAATTCTGTGGGAGGATACAGAGCTATCCAATACTCCGTAGATTATTGTTGCCACTCCAATCAGAATCAAAGCGATAAAGATCTTTTTGGATTTATCTGTAAATGTGAATTGGTCCATTTATCTAATATTTCTTGTGTTATTAATCTTATATCTATTAATGAGTAGCTTCCATAGTTGCTGTCTCCGTTGGAGAAGTCCCTTCTACAGGCTTATCCGCATAAAGAGCTGCTACATCATGTCCTTGTAATTTCTGTACATAGAAAACTAACTTCCATCTGTCTTCTTGAGAAATTTGAGAGGAGTGTGATCCCATCAAGTTTTTTCCATACGTGATAGAGTAGAATATTTTTCCTGCTGGAAGATCCTTAATAGCAGCATCGTATGCAGGTGGTGGTGGGAAATCAGAGTTGCCAATTACACCGCCATCGCCTTTACCGGTTTTACCGTGACAATGAGAACACATCTTACCATAAATGATTTTACCTTCTTTTAAGGTTTCATCACTATATGGAAGAGGGTTTTTTAAATCTGCAGCCATCGCATATCCTTCATTTGATTCCGGAATTGAAAATGGCATAAATCCTCTTGGAATAGAACCTACTGCAGGAAGACGTACTTCTTGACTATCTACAGCATATTCATCCTGTTGTTGCATGTTCGGCTCAAGAGCACGAGAACGATACATATCTGGCATGTATTCCAGACCCGGTGAATTTGGATCTGATTTACACGAATGTAAACTCATCCCTATAAGACCGATAAATAAAGCTCCTGAAAGTTTCTTAGCGATATTCATTATGTTTAAATGCTTTGTTTTCATTTCTAGTCAATTATAGGAATTTAACGATTCTCTCTTTTTCAAAAACAGCTACTGTACCTGATTCTGCAATCATAGTTTCTATTTCTTCTTTAGAGAATTTTTTATTTTCGCATTCTGCAATTTCAATAGCGAAATGATCATCCGTTGTTCTTGGATGTGGGTTTCTAGCTGGTAATCCAGGTAAAGTCATATTTCTGAAAAAATACGTGATCGCCATACCGTGACCGGCACATAAAACCGTGAACTCAAACATAATTGGAATAAATGCAGGTAAATTCTGGTAAAAATGGAAGTTTGGTTTCCCTCCAATATTTAACGGCCAATCCATAATCATCATATAGTTTATGGTTAGAATAGCTAATGTTAAACCGGTGATTCCAAAAATAAATGCCGCAATTGCGATTCTAGTCCATTTCATGCCTAGTACATCTTCCAAACCGTGAATAGGGAATGGAGAATAAGCATCTCTAACGTGAATTCCTTTGGATTGTAATTGTTTGATTCCGGCTATCATTAAGTCGTCATCGTTATACATTCCGTAAATAAATTTTTCTTTAGTCATTTTTCTTAATTTAACTACGGTTATTAGTGTTGGTCTGAATCTTTATCTCGGTAAGCCTCTCCCGAAGATTTTAAGATGGATTTCAACTCGTTCAATGCCAATACGGGGAATACTCTTGTAAATCCTAAGAACAATACAAAGAAAATTCCGATAGTACCTAAGTACACACCTATATCTACAAAAGTAGGGTGGAACATTGACCAGTTAGATGGAATATAATCTCGGTGTAGAGAAGTTACAATAATTACAAAACGCTCAAACCACATTCCAATATTTACGATAATGGATAAGAAGAAAGAGAATACAAAACTTGTTCTTAATTTCTTAAACCAGAATAACTGTGGTGAAATTACGTTGGCACTCATCATGATTGCGTAAGACCACCAGTAAGGTCCGGTTGCTCTGTTTAAGAAAGCATAACCTTCATATTCTACTCCAGAATACCAAGAGATAAATAACTCGGATAAATATGCTACCCCTACAATTGAACCGGTAACCGTAATAATACGATTCATCATTTCAATGTGTTGGATCGTGATGTATTTTTCGTAATGTAAAACCTTTCTAACTACCAATAGTAAGGTTTGTACCATGGCAAATCCTGAGAATACCGCACCTGCCACAAAATAGGGAGGGAAGATAGTGGTATGCCATCCGGGGATTACTGAAGTAGCAAAATCCATCGATACAATTGAGTGTACCGAGAATACTAATGGTGTTGCTAAACCTGCAAGTACTAAAGATACTTCTTCAAAACGTACCCAAGCCATTGCATTACCAGTCCAACCAAAACTTAGTAAACTATACATCTTCTTAGCCACAGGACCTTTAGCTCTATCTCTAATAGTAGCGAAATCAGGAATTAGACCAATGTACCAGAATACAAATGATACGGAGAAATAAGTAGAAATGGCAAATACATCCCATAGAAGAGGAGAGTTAAAGTTTACCCATAAAGACCCAAATTGATTAGGTACAGGGAAAACAAAATAAGCTAACCAAATTCTACCCATGTGGATACCTGGGAATAGTGCAGCCATAATAACGGCAAAGATGGTCATCGCCTCGGCAGAACGGTTAATGGCCATTCTCCATTTCTGACGGAATAATAATAGAACGGCAGAAATCAATGTTCCTGCGTGTCCAATACCTACCCACCATACAAAGTTGGTAATATCCCAAGCCCAATCAACGGTGTTGTTTAGACCCCAAACTCCAATACCACGTCCAATGGTATACAAGATCATTCCGGTACCCCAGATTGCAAGTACAATTGCAACACTGAACATGGCCCACCATAATTTTCCCGCTTTACCCTCAATCGGTCGACATACGTCTTCGGTAATACTGTGGTAAGTGACATCCTTACCCAGAATTAACGGAACTCTAACTTCTGCTTCCTTAACCATTCGGTTTTATTTTTATCGTAATACTAATCTAATTAATGTGATGAATGTTCATCTGTATGTTCTGCTTCCACCTCGTGTGAATCATGACCTTGGTCTTCATGCTTAGCATCATGGCTATCGCCATGTGTGGTAGCATGAGCAACCCCATGTCCGAGTCCAGCAGGAATACGCTCTTGGTCAATGTTTCTAACTTTAGTTAGGTAGAACACATTTGGTTGTGTGCCTACTTCGTCCAATAAATGATAAGAACGCTCATCATCTGAAGTTTGCTTAACCTTGGTTTGGTTATCATTTAAATCACCGAATTGGATGGCGTTTGTTGGACAAACAGAAGCACAAGCACTTTCTACTTCCCCATCTCTAACGGTTCTGCCTTCTTTCTTCGCATCTAACTTACCAGTTTGAATACGTTGGACACAGAAACTACATTTTTCCATGACACCCCTTGCTCTAACTACTACGTCTGGATTTAATACCATACGAGCTAAATCACTTTGGGAAGGATTTACATCTGTAAATTTAGAGTCCCCAACATAATTGAACCAGTTGAATCTTCTTACTTTATATGGACAGTTATTCGCACAATATCTTGTACCAATACATCTGTTATACGTCATTTGATTTAACCCTTCATTACTGTGAGTAGTTGCCGCTACTGGACAAACTGTTTCACACGGTGCATGGTTACATTGCTGACACATTACCGGTTGGTGAACCGCTTCTGGATAGGCAGATGGAACTTCCATTTCAGCGTACATATCAATGATACCTGTATCGCCAGAATTGGCTTTAGTCATATCTGAAGAGAAATATCTGTCAATACGTAACCAAGACATGATACGGTTTCTTCTTACTTCATCCTTACCTACAACAGGAACGTTGTTTTCAGAATGACAAGAAGTTACACAAGCATTACACCCAATACATTTCGATAAATCGATAGTCATTCCCCAACGGTGACCGTTCTTGATGTCTTGAGCTGCCCATAAATCTAAATTTTCGATTTTTTGAGTTACCCCGTAAGCATCCACCACTGTTGGATCTGGATTGTACGAATTTTTTCCTTTGATGAAAGTAACAATGGAAGTTTCGTTCACAATTTTACGATCCATTTCGGTAAAGTGCGTTTGCGCTAAACCTACTGGATATTCTTCGTTTGCATTTTCAATTTTTACTTCTGCGTAATAGTTGAAAACGCCTGTTTTAGTAGAAACCCCAGGGAATACGTTGGCACCGATAGTTTTTGTTACCCCATCAGCCGCTAGCATATCTCCTTGCTCTACTACTCTACCTGCATGTGTTCGTCCATAACCCAAAGCGATAGATACAGAACCCATCTTTTGACCTGGAGTTGCAATTACTGGAAGTTTCATAGTGGAACCTCCAATGGTTACATTGACCAATGATGCCGGTAATTGTTGTCCGTAGTTGGTGGCATACCCTTCTGTTCTACAATCTTCTGGGTTCATAGCTACGTAATTATCCCAAGTTACTTTGGTGATAACGTTTGGTAACTCTTGTAACCATGGATTGTTGGCTTGGTTACCGATACCCATGTTGGTTTCGGTATATAACTCAGCTACCATTCCAGTAGCTTTTGAATTCTTAATTACATTAGAGGCAGATACGGAAGCTTCAGGAGCAACAGTCATCTCTAATGTCATTGGAACTGGTGCAGGAGTAAATTCAGCAAAACCATCGTGAACCGTGTTGTTCCAAAGGGTATCTAAAGAAGAGTACTTTGATTGGTTTGGAAGAATAGTAGCCGTCCAGTTTTCTTTCATGAAATCGTAAAAGCTAGTTTTAACCTTCACAAATTTCAATAAACTTTCTTGTGCTTGACGTGTTCCTTGATGCGCAGCCGTTTTAGAAAATAATGGACGAATAACAGGCTGAGCCATGTAAACAGATCCATTTAATGGAGTATAATCATTCCAGTTTTCGAAATAGTGATTATCTGGAGCAAGAACGGTAGTCGCTGAAGCAGTTTCATCTGCAAATGTGCTGAATGAAACCGAAGTTTTTACTTTTGCTAATGCCGCTTTAAATGCTAAATCAGCAGGAGCACTATAGACTGGATTTACACCGTAGATGAATAAAGTATCTACAGCACCGGAATTCATTTCTTTAACTAAGTTAATGAAATCAATATCATTCGCTTTACGAATATTTAAAGGATTGTCTATTTCAATAGTTGAACTGTAAGAACCAATCATTTGGTTAATTCCGTTAATCAACTCTTGAGTAGCGACATCATTAGATCCACATACCACTAAAGAAGCACCTTTGTTAGCTAAAAGATCTTTAGCTGCATTTTTGATTTTTGCACCAACGTTGTTATCGTCATCGTATTTAGCGCCTTTAACAGAAGTTCCTCCTGTTAATTTTGCTACCGTGTTGTACAGGTCAATAACTGCTAATCCAATTTCATTTGGTTTAACCGCACCTCTAATATCTGCATTAGTTCCGGTTAAAGAAAAGTTAGCTTCAAATTGGTAGTGACGCGACATCATACCATCTTTTGGGGATCTATGTATACCGTATGCCGTAGCATATTGGTTTGCATTCAACCAAGTAGTTAAGAAATCCGCACCGAAACTTACAATGATGTTTGCTTTGTCAAAGTTGTAGTTTGGAATCACCGCTTTACCAAAGTAATTTTTGTTGGCGTTGATGATACCTGCGGATGAACTTTCATCGTACGTAACATGTTTGAAGTTCACTGGAGCTTCTTCTGTTCCTAGTTTAGAAGCAAAAAGATCAATCGCTGCTTGCGTAGATGGAGAAGCGATAGAGTGGGTTAAAACACGTACTGTTTTAGCAGTAGCTAAACTTGCTTTTACTTCCTTATCTACCTTAGACCATTTGGTTTCTTCGCCATTTATTCGTGGGTTTCTAACTCTTGCTTCGTCATATAAACTAAGTAATGAAGAGTTCACACGTGTGTTAACACCCCCATTGGATAATTTACTTTGTTTGTTCCCTTCAATATGAATCGGACGACCTTCTCTCGTTTTTACTAAAATTGGAGCGAAGTCAAATCCATCGTAATACGCAGATGCGTAATAGTTAGCAATACCAGGAGTAATCTCTTCTGGTTTGATTACGTAAGGAATAGATTTCATTACCGGTGCCTCACAAGCGGCTAAAGTCGCTGCTGTAACACTAAAACCTACAAATTTTAAGAAGTCTCTTCTGGATGTGGAAGACGTACTTAATTCTTCTTTCTCTAGAAATTTATCTAAAGGCAACTCTTCCTGAAACTCATCGCTGTTTTTAGCAACAAACTCTTCGTTGTTATCTAGTTGCTCAACACTTTGCCAGTATTGTCTTGAATTATTCATAATCTTATTCTTATCTCGTTATGGCTAATTTATTAATAGTGGCATTTTGCACATTCGATTCCACCCATTTGGTTGACCGTAAATGTCTCCAAACCTTCGCTCTTATACTTCTCAACTAATTGAGCATGTAACTTATCATAGTACGGGTTTCCGTTCATCTTCACGTCTTTGGTTCTGTGACACTCAATACACCATCCCATGGTCAAGTCATTTTCTTGATGCATTGGATAGTCGAAAGTAGCTACATCACCGTGACATTCTTTACAATCTACTTTACCTACCACTACGTGTTGGGAGTGATTGAAATAAACGTGATCCGGTAAATTGTGAATTTTGATCCACTCAATAGGATCTTGATTTCTTGGAATGTATTTCTGATTATCCGAATCCCAACCTGCGGCATCGTATATTTTAGAAATTTCTTCGGTACCGTATAATTTACCGGACTCAATTCCTTTATGACAGTTCATACATACATTCACAGAAGGAATACCTGAAGTTTTACCTTTCTCCGCTCCGGAGTGACAATACACACAATCAATACCGTCATCACCTGCGTGAATCTTGTGAGAGAATTTAATGGGTTGCTCAGGGGCATATCCTTTGTAAACACCAATAGTCCAAATCGAAGACCAAAGGATGTAAAGAATACCAATGAATGCGAAAATGGATACCACAATCATCCATTTGGTGTTTCTATTCGCCCAAAGGATAGTTTGTTGATACGTGGATAAATCCATATCGTTAATCTCTCCAATGGCTACTAAACCGTCTTCCCCTTTAAGCTCTAATAAAATTCTTTTTAAAGAAGCCTTCACGCTTAAGATAACACTGATCAATACAATGAAAATAATCGCGAAAGAAAATAACCACATGTTAGTGTAGTCGTCTTGTGGAGCCGAAGCGGTTTCTTCTTGCTCGGGTCCTACTGTTTTAACTTCAGGTGGCGCAGCGATGTATCCTAATATGGATTCAATTTCAGCAGTGCTCAATGGCATAGCTGTCATTTGAAGTTGGTTGTATTCTTTAAACAAGTCCTGTGCGTACGAATCGCCTGGGTTGTCTTTTAAATATTGGCCAGAGTTTGAAATCCATGAAATAAGATTTTCTTTATTTTCCCATCGATCTTCGACACCCAGAAGGGCAGGACCGATAAGTTTTTTCTCAATCTTGTGACATGCCGCACAATTGGCTTTGAACAGATTTTTTCCGTCTTGGGAATAGCCGGATAAGGCTAAAACTAGAAACAAGGAAAGAATACTTAATTGTACCTTAATGTTGTTAATGGAAATTTTTAAACTCATTTGGAGCGTATTTCAATGCTTAATTTAATTCTCTCGCAAAGGCGATTTTATTGCCCGCAAAAATAGTAGAAAGGCCATAGGGTTGTTAATAAACGATAAAAATATGACAATTGGGTTTTTAATTTAGAACCATTCTAAATAAGATAAGTGAATGGATTGTCGTGCTTTTGTCATTAATTCATTGTTGTAAAGGGGGATAGACGGAATCGTTAACGATTATCCTGGGGCCGTTTCCATTGAATTCTGTGAGGGTTTTGAATGGAATTTGAGTCGGATATATTCCTTTTTCTTACAAGAATTGCCTTTTTATTAACAATGTAAATTACCTAAGTAGGAGTGGGACGTCAGGTTTTAAAATTTGCACCGGAAAAAGACAATTGTTAAGGATATGTTTTTGTAGGTTATTTTATACGAGGGGAATGGGCTACCTGTATATTTGACGCTTCAATCAAATTAGATTTTTTAGAGATGAAATACTTTGCTATTGCCTGTGTACTAACTTTCTCATTGGGAGGGTATTCCCAACAGTCATCCTTAAACGGAGCAGAAATTTTAAAGGAAATACAAAAAGTGGGGGTGCTAAATCGCGTACTCTATTTTGCGGCGCATCCAGATGATGAAAATACGCGATTGATTGCCTATTTGAGTAAAGGAAAAAATGTGGAAACCGCGTATTTTTCTTTAACCCGAGGTGATGGGGGACAAAATTTGATTGGCGATGAAAAAGGGGAACTACTAGGCATGATTCGTACCCAAGAATTACTAGAAGCCCGTAGAGTAGATGGGGGAACCCAATACTTTAGTAGAGCTATCGATTTTGGTTATTCCAAGTCGGCCGAAGAGACTTTTAAGCATTGGGATAAACAGGTGCTTTTAGAAGATGCCGTTCGGGTTATTCGTAAGTTTAAGCCAGATGTTATTGTGACCCGTTTTCCACCCGATTCTCGTGCGGGACATGGACACCATACGGTTTCGGCTATCATTGCGGCAGAGGCGTTTGACCTAGCGGCAGACCCATCAAAATTCCCGGAAACTGCGATAGAATTTGGTGCATGGCAAGTACAGAAACTGTATTGGAATGAAAGTTCTTGGTGGAATAAAAATATTCATGAACATCAGGAAGATTATGTAACGGTAAATTTTGGACAGTTTGATCCGGAATTGGGGGTGTCGTATGCCGAAATTGCTTCTGTGGCGAGAAGTCAACATCAAAGTCAAGGTTTCGGAATGGCTAAACAACGGGGGGATAAATTGGAGTATTTGGG
>MAAC01010694.1_pt1 | contig 13922 bp, 11 predicted proteins | sample 1115981 | NCBI WGS metagenome assembly MAAC01 (sample SAMN04961126, study PRJNA320927) | seawater metagenome | isolation source: sample BD02T64 sea water enriched with oil for 64 days | place: USA:Gulf of Mexico | collected 2013-07-27 | reverse complement strand
AAAGCGGTATGCTTTCCTTTGGTCATGCGGTCTACTTCGGTTTGGGCGGCTTTATGTCTGTCCATTTCATGAACTACATCGAAGCTGAAATTTTTGTTGTTCCTATCGTGATCGTGCCGGTATTTGGCGGCTTGATTGGTTTGGTTTTCGCCGTAATTGTTGGTAGTTTCTCAACTCGTCGATCCGGCACAGTGTTTGCGATGATTTCACTTGGAATTGCAGAACTTATTGCGGCGAGTTCTTTGATATTTGTGGCCTTTTTTGGCGGCGAAGAAGGGGTGAGCGGCGACCGAACTATGGGACCAGAAGTTTTGGGAATGGATTTTGCCCAAGATATCGAAGTTTACTCTCTGATTGCTTTTTGGGCATTCGTTACGATTGCTCTGATGTATTTGTTCTCTAGAACACCGATGGGCCGTATGGCCAACGCTGTTCGTGATAATCCTGAACGCATTGAGTTTATTGGTTATAGCCAACGCAAAGTGCGGTTCATTTCTTTTTGTGCTTCCGGCTTTTTTGCAGGTATCGCAGGCGGACTGTTCGCCATCAACTTTGAAATTGTAACTGAGGAAAACCTGAATGCTCTAACATCGGGCGTGGTTCTGCTAATGGCCTATATTGGCGGCGTCGGTTTCTTCGTCGGCCCAATTGTCGGGGCTGTTGTCTTTACACTCCTGCAAACATTGCTCAGCAATTATACTGAAATCTGGCAACTGTATGTGGGCGTTATCTTTGTATTGACCGTTATGTATGCACCGCAAGGCCTAACGGGTCTTGTTGCAATGCATATTCCAGCTTTCAAAATGAAACGACTAGGAACTTTGGCAGCGCCTTATGTTCGAGCTGGAATTCCAACGCTTCTATTACTGTCCGGTATTGTTGGTTTCCTTGAAACCATACATCACGTTCGCTCTGCGGCTGTTGGGGAGACGACTATGTCTCTACTCACTATTGAGTTCGACACACACAGTGCAACCCCTTGGATTATTATTGCTATTCTTGTGGTTGTTGGCGGTTATTTAACAAGAACACAAATGCCGCAATTGAAAGAAGCTTGGGAAGGGGCAAATGCTCCCATGGGATCTGATGAAGGAGGAGCATCATGAGTTCAGCTATTAAACTTGATGATCTTCGCAAAAGCTTTGGACCGACAGAGATTATTCGCGGTGTAAATCTTGATATTAAAAAAGGCGAACGGCACGCGATTATTGGTCCAAACGGCGCTGGTAAATCGACGTTGTTCCACCTTATCAGTGGGCGCTACAATCTCTCTGGCGGGCATGTTTCTTTAAATGGGGAGGAAATTAGTAATTTACCCCCTTATGAAATTTACCGAAAAGGACTGTCACGTAGTTTTCAGGTGACGAACATTTTCCCGATTTTGAGTGTCTTCGAAAATGTCAGATGTTCTCTGATGTGGTCCGAAGAATACAAATATTCTTTCTGGCATCTTGTTGACCGCGAAAGAAAATTGAACGATCGGACGGCGGAAGTACTTGAAGAAATCGGTCTGACATCACGCCAACATGTCCCCGCGGGTGTTTTAACATACGCTGAGCAGCGAGCCCTTGAAATTGGTCTTGCGGCTGCGGGCGGTGCTGACGTGATTTTACTAGATGAGCCAACCGCTGGTATGAGCCATTCTGAAACTGATCAAGCGATTGAACTTATTCGGCAAATTACAGTGGGCAAAACTTTGGTCATGGTGGAACACGACATGGGAGTGGTGTTTGACCTTGCTGATCGGATTTCTGTTTTGGTTTACGGCGAGATCATTGCAACCGATACTCCCGAAAACATCCGAAATAATAAAGCCGTTCAAGAGGCCTATTTAGGGGCGGAGGCCGAACATGCTTAAAGTCAATAATCTGAATGCCTACTATGGCAAAAGTCATATTTTACAAGGTGTCAATTTCACTGTTAAAGAAGGTGAAATCGTCTCGCTTTTAGGCCGAAATGGAGTTGGTCGATCTACAACGATTAAATCCATTATGGGCGAAGTTCCGCCTCAAGGGTCCATCATGTTTCGCGGTGAAGAAATCGCCGGATTGAAAGAGCATGAGATTGCAAATCGTGGACTTGGTTATGTGCCAGAAAACCGGGATGTATTTGCGGGGCTTACAGTTCGGCAAAATCTAATTCTTGGTATTAAGGATATGAAGAAAGAGGGACGCTGGAAGATGGAGGACATGTTTGACATGTTCCCCAATTTGAAGACGCGAGCCGATGTAGATGCGGGTGTTCTCTCTGGTGGTGAGCAACAAATGCTGACAATGTGCCGGACATTGATGGGAGATCCTGATCTGGTGATGATTGATGAGCCAACTGAAGGGTTGGCACCAAAAATTGTTGCGCAAGTGGGAGAACTCCTTTCTGAGATTGCAAATCGAGGCGTGTCTATTTTACTGGTCGAACAAAAACTAGCAATTGCGCTTAAGATCTCACACCGTCTGTATGTGATGGGGCATGGTCATATGGTTTATGAAGGCACCCCTGACGAGCTTAAAGATAACGAGCAAGTCCGTAAGGAATGGTTAGAAGTCTAACAAAATAAAAGTTCCAAATACGGGCGGTGCGAAGCAAAAGAAAAGGCTTCGCGCCGCCTTTATTGTTTGTAAGGCTATCCAAATTGTATAAATTAGCGACCTAAATAAGCGGACGTCAGTATTCCGCGGAAAAATACCTTCTGAGCAAGAGGCACCAAATGAGCGATACTAAAACCCAAGTTACCCTGGATGATAAATACGAGCTGGAAGACGGCCAGGTTTTCATTACAGGAACCCAAGCCCTTGTCCGGTTGCCTATTATGCAACGCCAGAGAGATAAAGCTGCTGGTTTAAAAACGGGTGCGTTTATATCCGGGTATCGCGGCTCACCGCTCGGGCTCTATGACCAGAGCCTTTGGAAAGCAAAACCGGTCCTTAAAAATAACGACATTCATTTCCAGCCGGGTGTGAATGAAGATCTGGCGGCGACCAGTATTTGGGGAACGCAACAACTGCATCTATCTGGCAAGTCAGATTATGACGGTGTCTTTGGAATTTGGTACGGAAAAGGGCCGGGCGTCGATCGCTCTGGTGATGTTTTTAAACACGCAAATATGGCGGGAACCTCTGAAAATGGCGGCGTCCTTGTCTTAATGGGGGATGACCACACAGCAAAATCATCTACGGTTGCCCATCAAAGTGAACAGGCGTTAGTTGCGTCTATGATCCCGGTTTTAAATCCGGCAACAGTTCAGGAATATTTAGACTACGGCCTCTATTCGATTGCCATGAGCCGATATAGCGGGTGCTGGGTTGGGATGAAATGCCTAACCGATACTGTTGAGAGTTCTGCGACAGTTGATGTGTCTTCAAGCCGCGTTGATGTTAAAATTCCTGAAGATATCGAAGCCCCTGCTGGCGGCGTTTATTTACGCTGGCCCGATAATGCTGTGGCTCAAGAAGAGAGACTCTTGCGTCACAAATTGCCAATGGTTGAGGCATTCCTTCGCGCTAATAAACTTGATAAAATTACGCAAGATAGTGCTCAGAGAAAATTTGGTATCGTGACCACAGGTAAGTCGTGGCTCGATGTTCAGCAAGCGTTGGCTGATCTGGGTATTAACGAGGCGTTTGCAGAAAAAATCGGCCTGTCGGTTTATAAAGTTGCCTGCAGTTGGCCGCTAGAACCTTCTGGGCTAAAAGAATTTGCAGATGGCTTGGATGAGATTTTAGTTATCGAGGAGAAACGGAGCCTGATCGAAGAACAGGCTGCACGCATTCTATATGACCTTGATAAACGTCCTCGGTTGGTTGGGAAAACAGATGAAAAACAACAAATATTGTTACCATCCGACGGTGAATTAACGCCAAAATTGGTAAGCGCTGCGATTGCCAAACGGTTGCGTCTGCGCGATCTGCCTGATGATATCAAAAGTGGCATTAGTGTCGCTGAGGCAAATGATAGTGGGAATACGATGCCCGCAGCACCAGTAACCCGCTCTCCTTGGTTCTGTTCAGGTTGCCCGCATAATTCCTCTACAAACGTTCCAGAAGGCAGTCGGGCCATGGCAGGTATCGGCTGTCATACAATGGCCGTTTATATGCCAAACCGAAGAACTGAAACCTATACTCATATGGGGGCAGAAGGGGCCAACTGGATTGGACAATCCCCTTTTACGAACGAAGAACATATTTTCCAAAATTTGGGTGATGGAACCTATTACCACTCTGGCATGATGGCTATTCGGGCCGCTGCCGCTGCCGATGTAAATATTACGTACAAAATATTATTTAACGACGCAGTTGCCATGACAGGGGGGCAGCCTTTCGATGGGCCGCTCAGTCCGTGGCTGATTAGCAAACAAGTCCATGCTGAAGGCGTGAAGCAAATCCGCGTTGTCACGGACGAGCCTGACAAATACGAGTCGGGTACAGATTGGGCGCCGGGTGTGACGATCCACCACCGGGATGATTTGGATAAGGTTCAACGCGAGTTGCGCGAAGTGAAAGGCGTAACAGCCCTCATCTACGATCAAACGTGTGCCGCTGAAAAGCGCAGACGCCGGAAGAGAGGAACTTTTCCAGATCCAGCAAAACGGGTGTTCATTAATGATGCCGTCTGCGAAGGCTGCGGTGATTGTGGGGTGGTGTCGAACTGCGTGTCGGTTAAGCCTCTAGAGACTGAATTTGGCCGCAAACGAGAAATTGATCAATCGTCCTGCAATAAAGATTTTTCCTGCGTTAAGGGGTTTTGTCCAAGTTTCGTGACTGTCGAAGGCGGCGGATTGAAGGCTCCTGAAAAACGGGAGGTTACCTCCGCTGATATTGATATTATGAACCCTGCAGCAGGTTTAGCAGAACCACAAGCACCTGTGATTAATGGCTCGTACAATATTCTTGTAACAGGAATTGGCGGAACCGGTGTCGTGACTGTTGGCGCGCTTCTAGGTATGGCCGCCCATCTAGAAGGTCGCGGAGCATCCATTCTTGATCAAACGGGTCTCGCCCAGAAAAACGGCGCAGTTATGAGCCATGTGAGATTGACTGAAAAAGCTGCAGAAATTGGGGGAACACGCATTCCAAACCGGCAAACAGATTTGGTGCTGGGTTGTGATCTTGTGGTTGCCGCAAGTAAAGATGCAGTTGAAAGCTATGGACTTGGTCGAACCCGCGCAATCGTCAACGATTACCTGGTTCCAGTGGCGGCTTTTACATTGGCGCCTGATCTTGATATGGATCGTGAGAAATTAAGCCAGCTCGTGGCAGACAGTATTGGCCGGGAACAGTCAGAATTTATTAACAGCACGAAAATTGCCACTGCTTTGATGGGCGATTCCATTGCGGCGAACTTGTTCCTGCTGGGGTATGCCTTCCAGAAGGGTACAATCCCTTTATCCTTGTCATCGATTGAACAAGCAATTGACTTAAACGGCGTTGCGGTTGATGCAAATAAACGGAGTTTTGCGTGGGGACGTAAAGCGGCCAACGATCTTGAATTGGTGCGCTCTATTGCGCTTCCTTCGGGAGATGATGCAGAAGAGACCGAACGAACTCTTTCTGAAAAAATTGACCTGCGAGTTACATCCCTCACAAACTACCAAAGTGCCCGATATGCAAAACGATATACTAAGTTGGTCGAAAAAGTGAAGGCGGCTGAACAGTCTTTGGGAACAGGATCTGAAACGCTGACCGAAGCTACTGTTCGGTATCTCTTTAAGCTTATGGCGTACAAGGATGAATACGAAGTTGCACGGCTTTATACGGACGGAGCGTTTGCTGCAAAAATCGCAGGTCAGTTTGAAGGCGACTTTAAACTGAAGTTCCATTTGGCACCGCCAATGTTTGCAAAAACCGACCCTGAAACTGGCCATTTGATCAAAAAAGAATTTGGACCTTGGATGATGAAAAGCTTTGCTGTTCTTGCAAAACTAAAAGTTATCCGTGGGACAGCTCTAGATCCGTTTGCAAAAACAGAAGAGCGTAAAAAGGAAGTTGCGCTGATCTCAGAATATGAAGAAACAATTTCTGAATTGTTGGAAAGCTTAACTTCTGACAATTTGGCCCTTGCTGTTGAAATCGCAGAAGTGCCTGAAAATATTCGCGGGTTTGGGCATGTTAAAGAACGCCATATGAAAGCGGCGGACGCAGAGCGTGAAAATTTGCTGGGCCGTTATCGCAGCGGAGATACTCAAAATTTAGCAGCGCAATAATAAGTAGGAAGTGTACAGAGGTCAGTTCAGTTTTCTGACCTCTCTTGGTAATTAATAATAATTAGAAAAGGAAAAGCCATGTCTAACGATATTCTTGAAACACTTGAAAATGGTGTTGCCACCCTTACTTTCAATCGACCTGAAGCGAGAAACGCTTTAACTGCTCCGATGTTTGATTATCTTCTGGAAGCGCTGCCACGCTTGGGAAGTGATCCTACAGTGAGAGTGGTGGTCATAACGGGTGCTGGTGGAGCGTTCTGCGCCGGTGGAGATGTTAAGAAATTTGCCGCAAACGCCGACGGCGATACAGCAAATGCTTATGATTTTAATCAGAAAGTAGACAATATTAGAGCCCGCATGGAAGTTAGCCGGTTCCTTCATGAAATGCCAAAGCCGACAATCGCGGCTATTCCGGGCCCTGCGGCGGGCGCTGGCCTTTCAGTCGCACTAGCCTGCGATATGCGTATCGCGGTTGAGACCGCAAAAATCACAACAGCTTTTTCAAAAGTTGGCTTGTCTGGTGATTTCGGCGGATCTTATTTCCTAACCAAATTGGTGGGAACAGCAAAAGCGCGGGAATTGTATTTTACAGGTGAAGTTCTCACTGCAGCAGAAGCTGCTGACCTTGGTATTGTGAATAAATCAGTTTCAGCAGATGACTATGAAGCCGAAGTTAAAAGAATGGCAACAGCCATAGCAAAACTTCCAACAATTGCTCTTGGGTTCATGAAGAAGAATTTGAACAAATCATTGCATAGTGATTTGAGTGAGGTTCTTGATTGGGAATCCGTTCATATGATTTCGACTTTCGATACAGAAGATCATAAAGGCGCAGCAAAGGCATTTGTTGAGAAAAAAGCCCCTGTGTTTAACGGACGCTAACTCCGCTGAGAAGTTCAGTGCGCACGTCGTGACCTAAAAATTGAAAAAACCTTGGAAATATTTTCAAGGTTTTTTTTATGGGTTATTGACCGATCTGGCTGTTGCCATTACGAATTGGCAGTGTTTGCTAAAGAAAGCTTTTCTGAATGTCTGATATTGCTGCTCTCGTTCTTCCCTTGTTTGGGTTGATATTCTTAGGATATCTGATTGCACGGATTACCCGGCAGCCAGAAGCTGCAATGGGCTGGCTGAACACATTTATAATTTACGCGGCTTTGCCTGCGTTGTTCTTCAAATTGTTGTCGAAAACACCTATTGAGAAGCTAGCGAGTTGGGAGTTCATTCTGGCAAACCTGTTTGTTACCTTTTCAATGTTTGTCCTGGTTTTTCTCATTGCCAGAATGATCCGAAAATCCAGTGTTGCAGCGGGCACCATACAAGGACTGGCCGCCGCTTATGGCAATATTGGCTATATGGGGCCAGCGATCGCCATTTTGACATTTGGGGAGGTGGCGGCGGTTCCCGTAGCCCTTATCTTCTGTTTTGAAAACGTGCTGCACTTTATCATCGCCCCCACTATGATGGCATTTTCAGGCGAGGAAAAACGAAGCCCGGCTTCTCTTATCAAAGAAATTTTGAAGCGTGTATTCTTTCATCCGTTCATTATTGCGACAATTATTGGTGTCGGTGCCGCTTTCTTTAACTTTGAACCTCCCAGACCGGTCGAAGGTTTAATCAATTACCTTGCACAGGCTGCGGCTCCCTGCGCCTTGTTCGCAATGGGTGTTAGTCTGGCTCTGCGCCCCCTAAAACGGATTCCGTTGGAACTTGGCTACATTGTTCCAGCTAATCTAATGGTGCATCCGCTTCTGATGTATATCGTAATGAGTTGGGCTGGTGATTTTGACCCGATTTGGATGTACACAGCGGTTCTGTTAGCGGCGTTGCCAACCGCGACAAATGTATATGTTCTCGCCCAGCAATATAGTGTTTGGATTGAGCGGGCATCTGCCAGTGTCTTGATCACGACGGTTTGTTCAATTTTTACCGTGAGCGCGTTGCTCTATGCCATCAAAGGCGGCTATTTGCCACCAGATTTGTTCCCCGGAAGCAATTGAGGTTTGAGTTGCTAGAGTTGCTAATTTGCCCGCAAGTCGCTACAACAATTCCCAACTCATTTAAACGAATTCCGGAGTAGTAGAGAATTATGGCCTCCTACCAATATATTTATGTCATGAATGGTCTTGGCAAGACCTACCCTGGCGGAAAACAAGTCCTTAAAGATATCCGTTTGAGCTTCTTCCCTGGCGCCAAAATTGGTGTATTGGGTTTGAACGGTTCTGGTAAATCAACCTTGCTCAAAATTATGGCAGGACTTGAGACTGAATTTATTGGTGAAGCATGGGCGGCTGACGGCGTAAAAGTTGGCTACCTTGCGCAGGAGCCGCAGCTTGACGAGACCAAAGACGTTCTTGGCAATGTCATGGAAGGCGTTGGTGAAAAGAAAGCTCTACTTGATAAGTTCAACGAAATCTCAGCACGGTTTGCAGAAGATCTAACCGATGACGAGATGAACAACCTGATTGCAGAGCAAGGCGATCTGCAGGAAGAAATTGACGCACAGAACCTTTGGGATCTGGAGCGCGAAGTTGATATTGCTATGGATGCTCTCCGTTGCCCCGCGGGTGACGCGGATGTCAGCAAGCTATCGGGCGGCGAACGCCGCCGTGTGGCCCTGTGCCGGCTGCTGTTGTCTAGCCCAGATATGTTGTTGCTGGATGAGCCAACCAACCATTTGGACGCAGAGAGTGTTGCGTGGCTTGAACGGTTCTTGCATGATTATACGGGAACAGTTGTTGCTGTGACCCATGATCGCTACTTCCTCGATAATGTTGCGGGTTGGATTCTTGAACTTGATCGCGGCACCGGTATCCCGTGGGAAGGCAACTATTCGAGCTGGCTCGAACAAAAAGAAAATCGCCTTGCACAAGAAGGCAAATCTGATGATAGCCGACGCCGGACATTGAAGAATGAACTGGAGTGGGTGCGTCAAGGAGCCAAAGGCCGTCAGTCTAAATCTAAAGCCCGCCTGAATGCATATGAAGAGTTATTGAACCAAGACACATCTTCCAAAGTCGAGCAAATGCAGATTTCAATTCCGCCAGGGCCACGTCTGGGTGATTTGGTTGTGGAAGCTGAAGGTGTCTGTAAAGGTTTTGGAGATCGTTTGTTGATCGAGGACATGTCGTTCAAGTTACCACCTGGAGCCATTGTTGGCGTTATTGGTCCCAACGGCGCGGGTAAAACAACGCTGTTTAAGCTTTTGACCGGTCAGGAAAAGGCTGATAGCGGCACGTTCAAAGTTGGCCCGACAGTCGAACTTGGTTATGTGGACCAAGACCGCGATACGCTGAATGGAAACAAAACAGTTTGGGAAGAAATTTCCGAAGGAAATGAAATCATTTATCTGGGCAAGCGCGAAATTAACAGCCGCGCCTATGTTTCTGGTTTCAATTTTAAAGGGTCTGATCAGCAAAAGAAAGTTGGACAGCTTTCAGGCGGTGAACGGAACCGTGTGAATTTGGCGAAAATGCTCAAATCGGGCTCAAACTTTCTGCTCCTCGACGAACCGACCAATGATCTTGATGTGGATACGCTTCGGGCGTTGGAAGAGGCGCTTCTTGAATTCGCTGGTTGCGCTGTCGTTATTAGCCATGATCGCTGGTTCCTTGACCGTATTGCTACACATATTCTTGCGTACGAAGGCGATAGCCACGTGGAATGGTTTGAAGGTAACTTTGAAGCCTACGAAGTCGACAAGCGCCGCAGGTTGGGCGCGCAGTCCACTGAGCCGCATCGTATTAAGTACAAACCAATTAGCCGTTAAATCTGGCTAGATATTGGGTAATAAAGTTGTAAAAAGGGGAGGCATATTTGATGCCTCCCCTTTTTTATTGCCTTTGATCGCCATCTACTATTGACAATCATTCTTAATTGCATAAATATTGATTGGAATTCAGGAGATGTAACCAATGTATGTATGCGTATGCAATGGCATAAAAGATAGCCAGGTAAGGTCAGCCGCCCAAAAGGGAGCGGGCACAGTCGGCCAAGTCTTTAAAGCGCACGGCTGTAAGCCAGATTGCGCTCAGTGCGTAGGATGTATGAGAGATGTTTTAGAAGATGAACTCACTCCGACCGGTTTTATGTTGGCCGCTGAATAAGGGATCTCTCTATAGGTAGCAAAAGCCCCGATTAATTTAACCGGGTTTTTTAAGTGCCGTATTGTCAGCGAGAGTTATGACATTTTTGATTGGATGTAATTTTCCAATCCCATTTTTTCGATTAATCCTAATTGGATTTCCAGCCAATATGTATGATCTTCTTCAGTGTCTTTTAGAAGATCTACGAGAAGTGTTCGTGAGATATAATCTTGTTCTTTTTCGCAGATGTTTATGGCAGCCTTCAAATTTTTGCCAACCATTAATTCATAGGCGAGATCACTTTTCATCATGGAAGGGACATCGGTCCCGATTTTAAGTTTATCGCGTGCCGAAACGTCAGGCATTCCCTCTAAGAAGAGGATACGTTCAACCAGCCGGGATGCGTGATCCAGTTCTTCTTCCTGCTCGTGCTTCAGACGCTCATATAAGTCACCAAGACCCCAATCGTGATACATACGGGAATGGATGAAATACTGGTCTGCCGCACTCATTTCATGGGTTAAAAGACCGTTTAATGTATCGATAACTGTTTTATTGCCTTTCATCTTTCGATCTCCTTATACCTGTGATTGAATGTAATTTTTAAGGCCCATTTTCTTAACGAGACCTTGTTGGATTTCAAGCCAGTCGAGGAATTCTTCTTCATCTTCCAAGATGCCTTCAAGCAACTCTCGGGTCACGAAATCTGAAAGTGTCTCGCAAAGGGCAACAGCAGTTCGCAAATCTGCCAATTGGTCTGTCATCAATTCCATCTCACACGTGATGATTTCTTCCGTGTTTTCACCGATCCGCAGGCGACCCAAACTTTGAAGATTGGGCAACCCTTCCAGAAACAGTATGCGCGCAATTAACTTATCCGCCTGTTTCATATCTTTGATGGACTTTTTATATTCCGCCGACCCGAAGTCATCCAAGCCCCAATCGTTCAACATTCGTGAATGGAGAAAGGTCTGGTTGATGGAGATTAACTCGTTACCAAGAACTCTATTTAATGTTGAAATGATTTTGGGATCACTCTTCATTCGCTGGCCCTCATTACGTGTGCATTAGAAAATGGAGTATTGTTTAAAATACAGTAGTCTTCTGCGTAGCTAATTCAAGGAAATTATTAAAATATACCATTGAAAACAACTAGCTAATAATGAATGTCATATTCATTTTCAAATAAATTTCTTATGTTTGATTTGCCGATCGTTATCGGGCTATTCTCGTAATCAATATTAGGGGAGGGATTGTCATGTTTTCTGAGTATGAAAACCTTGATGCCACTGGGTTGGCAGAACTGGTTAAACAAAAAGAGGTAACGCCTCTTGAACTTCTGGAGACTGCAGTTGCCCGCACAGAAGAATATAACCCGTCATTAAATGCGGTTGTTCATAAGATGTATGAAGAAGCCCGAACGCAAATTGGGGAAGGGATTGACCTTGATACTCCTTTTTCGGGCGTGCCTTTTCTCCTCAAAGATTTAGTCGCTACATATATGGGTGTTCCAACAACAGGAAGTTGCAAAATACTAGATGGGATAAATGCGAATACTGATTCTGAATTGGTTGCGCGGCTGAAACGATCTGGTGTCGTTATTTTCGGAAAAACAAACACACCGGAATTTGGCATAATGGGAATTACAGAGCCAAAATTTAGAGGCGCGGCCCGAAATCCTTGGAACTTGGATAAATCAACTGGGGGCTCTAGTGGTGGATCTGGTGCTGCTGTGGCGGCGCGTATTGTGCCGATGGCCCACGGAGGAGACGGCGGCGGATCAATCAGAATTCCATCCTCCCACTGCGGGACCGTTGGGCTACTTCCAAGCCGGGGCCGCAATCCCATGGGTCCAGATTTAGGAGAAGCATGGGGAGGCCTTACCAGAGAACATGTGCTTACCCGATCCGTCAGGGATAGTGCGGCCATGCTCGACTGTTTGAGCGGCGTAGATGCGGGCGCACCTTATTCTGCGCCGAAGCGGAAGCACGGCACGTTCTTGAATGCCTGTAACGCGACCGACAAGCCCTTCCGCATTGCCTATTCAACAGAGGCGTTATATGCAGATACCATGCACTCCGATTGTGTAGATGGTATAATGGCAACGGTTCAATTGTTGTCAGACCTCGGCCATGAGGTTGTCGAGGCCAAGCCGGCAATTGATCGCCATTCCCTTGCGAAATCATATTTACAAGTGGTCTGTGCATGGGTCGCGTGGGATATCCGGGAAACGGCGAAAAAGGCCGGCAGACCAATGGTCGCAGAAGATTATGAGCTGACGAGCTGGGTAATGGGACTGGTTGGGGAGAAAAACAGTGCCCTTGATTTGACAACCGCCATTCATCAAAATCATATGGCTGCCAGAACAATGGGGCAGTTCCACACCCAATATGATTTGTTCCTAACGGCGACGACCGCACAGCCGCCCGCGACCATAGGTGACTTATATCCACACGGGGCCGATGAAATGGCGCTCAAAGTTTTGAAATGGCTACCGTTCAAGCCGTTGCTGAATAAAGCTTTGGATAATTTGGCTGACGAAGCCCTTGCGGCAACACCAAATACGCAGCTTTTCAATCAGACGGGGCAGCCTGCCATTTCTCTTCCCCTTTACCAGAATGCTGAGGGGCTTCCCATTGGAATGCAGTTTGCTGCAGAATTTGGTAACGAATGGGCTCTATACACTATTGCGAGCCAATTGGAGCAGGCAAAACCGTGGGCCGCCTTAAAACCTGAAATATTAGGATAAGTTATTGCCAAGTTTGACCAGGATATGAAATGACGGAAATACAAGAAACCAGATTACCCGAAGTGAAGATTTTTACGCCAAGAAAGTTTGGTGATGAACGGGGTTTTTTCTCTGAAGTCTGGAATAAGAATGTGCTGGATGCTGCCGGAATTGCTGATGATTTCGTACAGGATAACCACGCCTATAGCGCCGAAAAAGGAACTGTCCGGGGTTTGCATTACCAGCTGGACCCCAAAGCTCAAGGTAAACTTGTTCGGGTAATTCGCGGCGCGGTAATGGATGTTGCTGTGGATATCCGAGTTGGCTCACCGACTTTTGGAGAACATGTGGCCGTGGAGCTTTCAGCAGAAAATTGGCGGCAGCTATGGGTTCCTGCCGGGTTTGCTCACGGTTATTGTACATTGACCGAAAATGTTGAGTTTTTATACAAGGTTACCAATGATTATAGCCCTGCCCACGAGGGTGGAATAATCTGGAACGATCCTGCACTTGGCATTAATTGGGGACTTCCAAGCGATAATATTTTGCTGTCAGATAAAGACAAAATTCTTCTCCCTTTGGCAGAGCAAATTGATCTGTTCACCTATGGAGATAAGTCATGACAATTTTAGTAACTGGCGGCGCTGGGTTTATCGGCTCTGCCCTTGTCAGGGATTTGGTGAACAATGGGGATGAACCTGTCGTGACAATAGACAAGCTCACCTATGCTGGCAGCCGCGAAAATCTTCGCGAGATCGAAAATAATCCACGACACAGTTTTGAGCTTGCGGACATTTGCGATGCAAACGCAATGTCTGCCCTGTTCGCTAAATATCAACCCACTACAGTTTACCATTTGGCCGCTGAAAGCCACGTAGACCGTTCCATTGATGGTCCCGCGGACTTTATTCAA